>ENA-OPDT01000269-OPDT01000269.1-human-gut-metagenome-genome-assembly--contig:-NODE-269-length-18385-cov-2.069722_pt1 | contig 18385 bp, 8 predicted proteins | sample MGYA00241627_ERZ501517 | MGnify/ENA primary metagenome ERZ501517 (study PRJEB25962, sample SAMEA2042435) | human gut metagenome | biome: human gut; feature: human-associated habitat; material: faeces... | reverse complement strand
TATGAAGAATTTATGAAGGATTGGAATAAGAATGGTTCATTGTAATGGCTTGAGGTTCAAAGTCTTGCCCGCGTATGAAGAATTTGAAGGAAAAAAGGTGGAAAATGTGTTTTGAAGAGATGGTTGGGGCAGATACTTGTGTGATACTTGTTTTATGAAAATTGTAGATGGCAGTAGCTATGAAGAACAGAGGGAATAAAAACAAGGTGGCTGAAAACAAATTCAGCCACCTTGTTTTTATTGTTTAACCTGTGTTTTATTCTATCTCGACGCTATGTTTTACCGGAGTCAGGATGAAAGTAAATTCATAATCACCGTAGGGCAACATATATTGAGGCAACGGCAGAGCTCCCCAGCTGTTTACACAACCCAACCCCATCTGAGCCTTGTCGATGATCAGGTTGGTCAGGTCTGCTTTCTGTACTTCGGGCGAGTGACGCTGGTCTTTTTGTTCGCCATCATCCAGTGAACAGATGGTATAATGCAAAGCGGATGCAGAGAATGGAGCATCACCTACTACCTTCAGTCCGTTACCGCCGGCATTCAGTTGCTTCCACCAGCGGATATCGGTCTTGGTTCCTGTTTCCTGCGGACGGATATAGGAATAGAATTGTTCATTCACACTCTGGCGATAAATACCCAAGTCTGTGCTGTGGTTGCGGTCACTGTAGTTTTCTACCGGACCACGACCATAATATTCTACGGTTTCAAAACATTTAGGCATCTGCATTTGCATACCGAAGCGGAACATCGGAGATACTGTGGCATTCTTGTCGGCTGTCATCTTTTGGGTCACTTTGATGGCTCCTTCGTTGTTGATGACATAAGTCAGATATAATTTGGCGGAAACATTCTTCATGTCATATTCCGCATTCACTACTATCTGGTCATTTTCTGTTTTGGAATTCAAGGAAACCAGTTTCAATCCCGGGTTCTTCCATGCTGCATATTTGTTTTGCAGGCCGGCTCCCATATCATTGTCTGTCGGGGCACGCCAGAAGTTAGGGGTCAGGGCTGCGCCTTCTTTCAGCATTTCCGTTCCGTCCACTGCATATTTGCTTAAGTAACCGTTCTGTTTGTTGAACTCGGCTACGAAGTTATTGCCTTTTACGATCAGATAATGATATTGGTTGTCGATGATTTGCGGAACAACGGTGGCTACATTGGTTGTTTCCACGTTCTTCAAATCCATAGACGGTGCTTTGTAATCATTCAGTGTCAACTGATTCTTGGCGACGGTGAAACCTGCGGGCAGCAAACCTTCGCGGTTTTTCAGTTTGTAGGAAACGTTCAGCAACCATTCCTTGCAGGTACAGGTCTTGCCGATATTCAACGTAATTTTGGCTGTTTCCTGAGGAGCGATTTTTAAATCATCCACGCGTCCGGTGCGGATTACTTTTCCATCTTTCAGTACTTGCCATTCCATATAGTAGGCGGACAGATCACGGAAGAAGTTCTCATTGAATACATTTACTTCCCCTTTGCTTAAATCGGCGGGAGTAGTCCAGATATTTTGGTAAAAGTGACCTACTTCATACATGTGCGGATTAGGAACACGGTCGGGGCTGATCAAACCATTGTCACAGAAGTTATTGTCAGAAGCGTCAAAACGGTTGAAATCTCCTCCGTAAGCATAGATCATCACGCCGTCTTTTCCTTTCCAGCGGCAGGACTGGTCAACGAAATCCCAGATAAATCCACCTTGCAGATTCGGATATTTACGGATCAAATCCCAATATTCTTTGAAACCACCCTGCGAGTTACCCATTGCATGGGCATATTCACACTGAATCAATGGTTTGGTAGCATCGGTACGTTGACCATATTTTTCCATGCCGTTATAATCATAGTACATCGGACAGAAGATATCGGTATGTTCTTTCTGGCGTGCTTGTTCATATTGGCAGGCACGGCTGGGGTCTTCTGCTTTAATCCATTTATAGCATTGTTCGAAGTTGGGGCCGTCACCGGCTTCATTACCCAATGACCAGAAGATGATGCTCGGATGGTTGAATCCGCGTTGTACATTGCGCTGGTTACGTTCCAGATGGGCTTTCTTATAAGAGGGGTTCTTGGCCAGCGTCTTGTCGCCGTAGCCCATACCGTGAGATTCTATATTGGCTTCGGCCACGACGTAAATACCATATTGGTCACATAAATCGTACCATAAGTTGTCATCCGGGTAGTGGCAGGTACGTACAGCGTTCAGGTTGAATTGCTTCATTATCTGGATATCCTGTAGCATACGTTCGGGAGATACTACATAGCCTCCGTCCGGATCCATTTCGTGGCGGTCGGCTCCCTTGAACAGGACTGCCTTACCGTTAACCAAGATCTGGTCACCTTTCAATTCAATCTTGCGGAAACCTACTTTGACAGGAATCACTTCATTGCTGCCCTGCATGCTGGCACGCAAGGTATATAAATAAGGTGTTTCGGCACTCCACTTTTTGGGGTTTTCTACGTTCATCGTTACCAGACCGGATTTGTTGGCGGTAGCGGTTGCCACTTGCTTGCCTTGTGCATCTACCAGTTCCAAATCGACTTTACCACTGCTTTTCAAATCCAGATTGACAGCCAGGCTGCCGTTTTGGTAAGCTGCGTCCAAGTCGGGAGTTACACGGATATCTTGAATGCGTTTTTTGTTGCGGGCATATAGATAGCAGTCACGTCCCACGCCGCTATACCGGAAGAAATCCTGATCTTCCAGATAGGTACCGTCGCACCAGCGGAATACTTGGAAGGCGATCAGGTTTTTCTGACCCGGTTTTAAATATGGAGTCAGGTCAAATTCGGCTTCCAGTTTGCTGTCCTCGCTGTAGCCTACATAACGTCCGTTTACCCACAAATACATATTGGAGGTAACCGAACCGAAATGGGCGATAATATCTTTTCCCTTCCATGAGGCGGGAACTACAATTTCACGGCGGTAAGAACCTACATGGTTATTCTCTGTCGGCACTTCGGGAGGGTTGTTCTGGAACTGGTTGCGCCAGGCATAGCCTACGTTCACATAAATAGGATCACCGTATCCGTTCAGTTCCCATACGGCGGGCACTTGCAGGTCATCCCAGCCTTTGTCGTTGAAGCCGGTTTTCCAGAAATCAGTCGGACGGGAGTCTGCATCCTTTACCCAGTTGAACTTCCAGGTTCCGTTCAAAGTCATGTAGTTAGTTGATTGTTTTTTGTCTGCTTTCTTAGCTGCATCTGCATTCTCAAAAGCAAAGTAGTTCGTGTGCATCGGCGCACGGTTTACCGCATTTATTTCCGGGTTGCGCCATTCTTGGAAGGTCTGTGCGCCTGCTGTAAGGGCGAGGACTGTGAACAGACCTGTCATAAGTTGTTTCTTCATGCTATTATTTTATTGGTTTTGTGCAAATATAGTGAAAATAATAGTTACCGATGGGACATAAATCGGGCAATATTTGTTATAATTGTGAATGATTTGTGTTCTATCCTAAAAAATTATGGCATTTCTGAGGCGTATTTGGAATAAATGGCAGAATTTACTGCATGATGAGAAATTAAAGCATAAAATATATGTGATTATTTTTGAAAGCGACACACCGATGGGAAAGTTATTCGATGTGGCGTTGATAGGGTTCATTGTCTTGAGTATTCTGGTGGTTATTGCCGAGAGTATCAAGAGTTGGGATACCGTTATCGGGCCTTATCTGCGGGTGTCGGAGTATGTTTTTACTTTCTTTTTTACGTTAGAGTATATGTTGAGGCTTTATTGTTCTCCCCAACCGCGGAAGTATGCTCTGAGTTTTTTCGGTATAGTGGATTTGCTGGCTACCTTACCTCTATATATAGGCTGGCTTTTCGGCACGGCACGTTATCTGCTGGTGATCCGCACTTTCCGGTTGATTCGTGTGTTCCGTATCTTTAAACTTTTCAATTATCTGAATGAAGGTAATTTCTTGTTGCGTTCCTTGGTGTTCAGCAGTCGGAAGATTATTGTTTTTTTCTTGTTTGTACTGATATTGGTGACTTCGATCGGTACATTGATGTATATGATTGAGGGACAGCGGCCGGGCACTTCTTTCAATAATATTCCGAATAGTATTTATTGGGCGATAGTGACGATGACGACGGTAGGTTATGGGGATATCACTCCGGAAACTCCGCTAGGGCGCTTCCTTTCGGCCATTGTAATGTTACTGGGCTATACCATCATTGCAGTTCCCACAGGAATTGTGTCTGCATCTATGATTCAGGAACACAGGCGCAGGGTGGCCCTGAAATGTCCGCATTGTGGTAAGGACGGACATGAGGACGGGGCTGCTTATTGTAAATACTGTGGAGGAAAACTGGTAAATTGATTATGGAATGCTGTATGATAGAAAGTTATTCTATCACCCATCGCTTATCATGCGCCACTGTCTTTTTCGGATCATAAGTCATTCCTTCTTTGGTAGGGATTTTTATCACGTAAGTCCGCCCGCTGTGGTTGGACAAGGATGTTTCCCGTAACCAGGGATTCATATTCTTTAATATGGCCAGATTGATTCCTTTGCTGCGTGCGAAACGTGCCAAGTCTGCAATTCCTTTCGTCACAGTGATTTCCGTATAAGGAATAGGCGGATACAAATCCGATGCACGCAGGCGGAAACCGAAAGTAGTGGGGGCATTGAATAATTGTTTGGCGGCAAGAATGCGGTACACATACCGGGCAGTCTCTTCTACCAGTTGCAAATCCAACGAGTCGTCCACATCCTGTTTGGCCAGTTGGCTGGCAATGCGTGCCTGACCGGCATTGTAAGAGGCGGCGACAGCCACCCAGTCCTTATATTTTGCATACGCGTCTTTCAGATAGCGGCAGGCGGCACGGGTCGCTTTCTCAATATGGTAACGCTCGTCCACATTGTTGTTTACCTCCAATCCGTAATCCCGTCCCGTACCTTGCATGAATTGCCATAGTCCGGCAGCTCCGGCAGAAGAACGGGCGGTGGGATTCATATTACTTTCTATTACCATCAGGTACTTAAAATCATCAGGTATTCCGTTTTCTTTCAGTATGGGTTCTACAATGGGGAAATAGCGGTTGGCTTTTTTCAGCATTTGCAAGGAAGTACTGTGCATATAGGTGAATGCCAATAATTCACTGTCCATACGCTCGTGGCGGTCAAAGCGGCTCAAGTCAATCACTTTACCACAAAATTCAATGCTGGAGGGAACTTTGGGACTACTGTATTTCAATGCCGTAATACCTGAATCTTCCCGTATGATAGTGGTATCTTCCTGCTCCGTTTTTGGAGTAGCGCAACTGCTGCTTACTAAGGCCGGTGATGCAACTACAATGCAAAAGGCTACCACAGCAGCCAGATTGATGGTTATTTTTCTCATTTTTTCTTTATTCGTTTTCATTCTCTTTTTCTTTTCCGCCCCGTCCGAAGTTACGATATTCGGTAGGGGTGAAATTGGTACGCTTTTTAAATACCGAGAAAAAGTGTTCAGTAGAGGTATAATTCAATTCATAACATATCTCTTTCACTGACATGGAACTTTCAATCAACAGCTGCTTCGCTTTGCGCAGTTTCAGCTCTTGGAAATACTTGGCGGGCGCATAACCGGTGTATTCTTTGAATACTTTGCGGAACCAGGAATAACTGATTCCCAATTTCATGGCCAGTTCTTCCGGGTCTATATCCTTGTACACATTTTCGTGCATGATGATTTTGGCACTTTCTATTTTTTGTGCCGCATTGTCCACCTCATAGCGTTTGTTCTGCGAGATAGCAAGTACGGCTCCCATAATGTGTAAAACGATGCCGGACAAATATTGTTGCGCTGCGGTCTTGTCTGCTTCCGCTACTTCCAGTGCACGGGCAAAAAGACTGGCCAGTTCTTCATTGATACCGATATCCAGAATCTGGCTTTCTTTTGAGATAAAGCTGTTTTTTACCAGATTGTCTATAATCGGACCTTCAAAACCGATGTAATATTCGTTCCATCCTGTCTTTTGCAGCGGCGCATAGGTATGCCACTGTCCGGGAAACAGGAAAAGTATCTGCCCTTTGGATATGTCAACAGACGGGGTTGTGTCGCTGGCGAAAGTTCCTCGTCCTTTAGTGATATATACCAACTGATATTCATGCAGCACACGTCCTTTCTGGGCTGTGAAATAATAGGCGTCCGGGTGGTTGCGTGGTGGATAAACGCTCCCGGCCCTGATGGCCTGGAATCCGACGGTAGTCACCGACAAGCCGAAACGCTTGTCACGTTCATTGACAATTAGGTATTTAAAATCAGCGCCTTGGTCGTTGTAATGCATGTTTCTCTGTTTTAAAATTAGGTCACACTTATCGGCAAATATACAATTTTTTATCTTAACAGCCTCTAACCTTTTTGTTCTAAGTGTTTCTGGAGGTATAATTTTAGTTTCTTATGTATGCAAATGGGGGAAATTTAGAACAAATCTTATGGAATATTTGCTTAAAATGCTTTTTTTTGCGAATATTGCATCAAATCTTAAAGTTGAATCTATGCACTTTGCACACCGTAACTGTGAATATATTCTTGGAGTAATATATCTTTTGTGTTTTCCCGTTTGGCTTTGGGCTGATAACAAGGTCAATACCTATCATTTTAAATCTATTTCCACTTCGGTGAATTTTCCGACCAATGAAGTCCGGAAATTATTTCAGGATAGCCAGGGGTATATATGGATATCGACTTACAATGGCCTTTTGCGCTATGATGGGTATTCTATTGTGGTGTATAAACCCGATGGAGTGAATCATGGACGTTCCATTGATAGTTTTGTGAATATGGTGGCCGAAGACAAGGAGAATAATTTGTGGATAGGTACGCACAATGGATTATACGTGTTGCATAAAGAAACGGATGAGATAGAGAAAATAATCAGTCCTTTGTTACAGGTAAGCAATGTAGAAAGTATCCTTTATGCAAGTAACGGAGATTTATGGGTGGGAAGCAACAAGGGATTGTTTCGCAGAAAAGCCGGCAGCCGTACTTTCGATTGTGAAAAAAACATGGATATAAAGTCTGTTGTCGAAGACCGGAAAGGTCAAATATGGATTGGTACTTGGGAACAGGGGCTGCTGCGTTATAGTCCTCAAGAGGAATTGTATTATACTTACGACGGGATTAACCCTGGTAATTCGGCGCATGTCATATTTCAGGATGAAGCCGGGAATATTTGGATCGGTACCTGGCGGTATGGACTGGTGAAACTCATTAATCCGTATGATTCGGAACATTTCTCATTTAAAACATTCCGGAACATCAAGGGAAATTCTCATTCTCTGTTGGATAATATTATCTACGCCATTGCTCAGGATAAAAATTCCGGGAAGCTCTGGATCGGTTCACGCAGTGGGGTCAGTATTTTGGAAGATGAATCGGGAGACGGGAATTTTACCAATATTGTTCCGGGTAACCTTCAAGGAGATTTACCTTTTAATGAGGTGAACTCTCTGTTGTGCAGTAAAGACGGGCTGATGTGGCTGGGTATGTTGGGGGGAGGTGTTTGTACTGTAAATACAAATAAGTTCCGGTTTAATTATGATTCTTTGGAGGCTTTGCGTGAGCATTGCCCTACCAGCTCTGTCCGCAGTGTCTATCAGGAGGATAATGGGAATCTGTGGATGGGAATCATGGGATTCGGTCTGGTTTTTTATGATATGGAACAGCATACCATTGTTCCTTACCGCTCTCATCCTGTATTGAAGAATATGGGATATACATCGACGGTCAATGATATTATTTATCGTAAAAGGACAAATGAATTGTGTTTTGCCACTTGGGATGACGGAGTGTGGTTCTATAATGTCAAAGCCGGGAAAGCACACGTGATAAATACCGTTACCAATCCGGAGCTGAGTGATATTTGTATTTATTCTTTGTTGGAAGATTCGAAAGGGAATCTGTGGTTGGGGACACGTTCGGGAGTGTTTATCTTGGATACGGAATCAAGACTTCATTCTTTGAATGAACTGGTGACTTTGACAAATCAGGCATTGCCCCAAATTTCTATTTTCAAAATGGCGGAAGATCAAGATGGCTTTATCTGGATAGCGACTAGTAATGAAGGGGTATGGCGGATAGATACATCCGGAGAAACATATAAGGTTAAGTTTTATACGCCTTCGGATGGTACATTATCCACTGTCGGGGCGATGAGTGTTTGTGTGGATGGATACAACAGAGTATGGGTGGGGTCGAATGGTAACGGACTCGATTTGTATGACCGGAAGAATGATCGTTTTGTTTCAGTCTTGAATGATTATTTCCGGAATGGAGATGTTGTTTTCAGCATGCTGGAGGATGATGAGCATACTTTATGGCTTACTACCAATGCGGAAATGTATCACATTGATATACCTTTGGACGGTGCTGCACCGAAAATACATACTTACACGGTAGATGATGGTTTGCAAGACCATATGTTTAACCGGAATTCTTGCTTCAAGGGTGCGGATGGGAAACTTTTCTTCGGAGGATTCCGTGGATTGAACAGTTTTTATCCTGATAAAATAGTTCAGGATACTGCCTATTCTCCGGTAGTAATTACAGATATAAAGGTACATAATGTATCGGTACGTACCTATCCTCTTTCCGTCAGAGAGGGGATTGCTGCAAACAGAGCTATTGATTTTATTGATAAAATTGTATTAGGATACCGGGAGAATAATTTCAGTCTTGATTTTTCAATATTGAACTATATCAATCCTGAGTTGAACCGTTATTTATATCGGTTGGAGGGATATGACAAGGAATGGTTGTCCGTTGAGGCTGGACGTCGGTTTGCCTATTATAACAATCTTCCGGCAGGTACTTATACTTTTTGTGTAAAGGGAGCCAATCAGAATGGAATCTGGTCTCCGGATATGAAATGTCTGCGTATAACTATTCTTCCGCCGCCTTGGTTATCGTGGTGGGCTTATTGCCTTTATGTCTTGTTGTTCGTTTCATTGGCATGGTATACTTATCGGATTGTCAGAAACCGTATCCGGATGAAACAGGCCATAGAGATGGGGAAGATAGAACGGCAGAAAATGGAGGAAATCAATCATGCTAAATTACAGTTCTTTACCAATATCACTCATGAGTTGCTGACTCCGCTTTCTATTATATCGGCTTCGGTGGATGAACTGAAACAAGAAGTACCGGCAAGTTCGTCGGTTTGTTCTGTAATAGCTGATAATACTGTGCGGTTAATCCGGTTGATTCAGCAAATCTTAGAGTTCAGGAAAGTGGAGAATGGCAAGTTGCGGCTAAAAGTTTCGCATGGAAATGTCAGTATGTTCTTGAAAAAATCAGTGTCGGCTTTCGCTCCTTTGGTTAAAAAGCAGAAATTGTCCATACAATTTGATTTGTCTGAAGAATATTCGGGATATTTTGATGTGGATAAATTGGATAAAGTGGTGTACAATCTGCTTTCCAATGCCGCTAAATATACTCCTGAAGGAGGAACTATTGTGGTGTCGCAGGCTCATGATGAGGAAAAGAGGACTTTTAAATTGAGTGTGAACAATCCCGGCGAGTTGATTCCAAAAGAGAAGTTGGATCATATATTCGAGAGATTTTATGAAGGGGAGTATCGCAAATTCCATACCATAGGGACGGGTATCGGTTTGTCGCTGACTAAAGATTTGGTATTGTTGCATCATGGAACGATACAGGTATTTAGCGATAAGGAGGAAGGGAATACTTTTGTGGTTGAAATTCCTATAGGACGTGAGGCTTTTGCTGAAGATGAGGTAGACGAGAATACTGAAAATGTGGACTATGCTGTTTTATCGGCAGATGAAATGGAGAATGTCTCGGAGATTGATATGTTGGAAGAGAAACCGGCAGCATCGACTATTTTGTTGGTGGAGGATAATGAGGAATTATTGGCTTTGATGGTTCGTCTGTTGCATGGCAAATACCATATTCTGAAGTCCGCTAATGGAACGGAAGCTTTGGAGATCCTTGCCAAACAGGAAGTGGATTTAATTGTTTCCGATGTTATGATGCCCGAAATGGACGGTATGGAATTGTGCCGCCGGGTGAAGACTCAATTTGAGACCTGCCATATTCCATTGATTTTGTTAACGGCCAAGACTAGTGATGAAGACCATGTGGAAGGGTATGAGTCTGGGGCCGATGGTTATATCTGTAAACCGCTCCGCCTCTCTGTCTTGTTTGCCAAGATAGATAACTTGTTGAAACGGCGCAAACGTATGGGGGTGGATTTTCGTAAGCAGTTGGTCTTTGAAGCCAAAGAATTAAATTACACCTCGATGGACGAAGCTTTCATTCGGAAAGCGGTGGATTGTGTGAATGCCCATTTGAGTGATTGTGATTTTGAACATGCACAGTTTATGGCGGAGATGGGTATGGCCCGGACTACACTAGCAGATAAATTGAAACTGTTGACCGGACTTACTCCCTCTGCATTTATCAGCAATGTCCGTTTGCAAGCGGCTTGTCGGCTGATAGACGAGAAAAAGAAAATCCGTATAGCCGATTTGGCGTATGCCGTAGGTTTCAACGACCCTAAATATTTCAGTTCCTGCTTTAAGAAGAAATTCGGACTTTCTCCTACAGAGTATATGATGAAGTATGATGGCTGATTATTACCGGAAATAGGCTCTATAGGGAATAAACAGCCTTTTTCCGGTAATAATTCTCCCTGTTTCTTTTCTGTTCCTCTTACTTTTGCTGGCAAATAAAACGAATTATCTTTATTTGTTAGACCTTTAAAAAAAGTATTATGAACATGAAAACTCTGACAGAAACCAGTACATTCCGGGTACTGAGTCTATTGCTGTGTCTCTGCTTCTTCATCCCTGCGATGAATGTGAGCGCTTCCAGTCTGCAAGCAGACAAGTTTAAAGTTTCCGGTATTGTAAAAGATGCCACAGGCGAACCGGTCATCGGTGCCAGTGTGGTTGAAAAAGGAACAACCAATGGAACGGTGACTGATTTGGATGGTAATTTCAATCTCACGGTGGCTTCTAATTCTACTATTGTCATTTCTTTTATAGGATATTCCGATCAGGAATATCGTATTTCGAAAGACAATACGGTGCTGAATGTAAATCTGAAGGAAGATACGGAAATGATTGACGAAGTGGTAGTAGTCGGTTATGGCGTGCAGAAGAAGGAAAATCTGACGGGTTCTGTTGCTGCTGTAAATTTCAAGGATGTAGCTTCTATGCCGGTAGCGAATACTGCCAATATGCTTCAGGGTCGTTTGCCGGGTGTTATGTTGACCAACAATGGTGCCCAGGCCGGTCATGACAGTCCCGAAATCCGTATCCGTGGTGTGGGAACTTTTGAACACAATGATCCGATGGTCCTGATCGACGGAGTGGAAAGCTCGGTGAGCCAGATTGCGGAAATTCCTGCTGATGATATTGAAAGTGTTTCTGTATTGAAAGATGCGGCTTCGGCTTCTATCTATGGTGTGCGTGCTGCAAACGGTGTTATTTTGGTGACTACCAAACGAGGCGGTGAGCAGAAACCTACTATTACTTATTCTGGTAGCATCGCTTTGCAGGAGGCTACCGTGTTGCCCGATTATGTGAATTCTTATGAGTGGGCGAAGATGTATAATGAATGTTGGCCTTCCAAGGCATATACGGATGATATGTTACAGAAATTGCAAAATGGATCAGATCCCGATCATTTTGCCAATACCGATTGGGCTAAGGAAATGTTTCGTACAGCAGCCATGCACCAACACCATTTGTCTGTGAACGGTGGTAGTAAAGCGGTACATTACATGATTTCCACTCAGTATTTCCAGCAGGATGGTATCTTGCGTGAAACGGCCAATCAACGTTTTAATTTCCGTTCCAATCTGGATGCACAATTGGGTATTGTAAAATTAGGTCTGAATCTTTCGGGAAGCCGTCAGAACATTGATGAGCCTACTACCAGTGTTACCGGTGAAGGTTTGATGCGCTACCTTACTTGGTTTACCCGTCCTACTGTTCCTGTGCGTTATTCTAACGGACATTATGGATTTTTGGATGGAAATCCCAATATTTCCCAATCCGTATTCAAAAATCCGATTGAAGCTTTGAATATGGGCTATAAAGATAACAAGCATTATCGTTTTGATGGTAAATTCTTTGGTGAAATTGATATCATAAAAGGATTGAAGTTCCGTTCAAGTCTGGCTTATAAATATTATATGAACGATGTGACTACTTTCAATCCGAAGAATAATATAAGATACGATGCTGAAGGAAATGCGCTGACCACAGTCGGTACCAATAAACTGACAGATTATCATTATCTGGAAACGACTTATATTAATGAAAATATCCTGACTTATGATTTTTCTGTAGGAAAACATTCGTTCAATCTGTTGGCAGGCCATTCTATCCAGGCTACCCGTTGGGACAAGAATGAGGCGTCCAAGCAGGGATTTGCTACCGATAATATTTATGAAATGGATGGAGGTACTATGAATGACCATGTGACCGGATCAGCGGAAGAGAGTTCCTTGCAGTCATTCTTCGGACGCTTGAACTATAATTACGGAGGCCGTTATCTGTTAGAGATGAATGTCCGTCACGATGGTTCGTCACGTATGCCCAAGGCACATCGTTATGCTACCTTCCCTTCATTTTCGGGTGCATGGATCATGACAAATGAGAAATTTATGGAGAATGTGAAGTTCCTCCACTCATTGAAATTGCGTGGTAGCTGGGGTAAATTGGGTAATCAGGAAATTGGTAACTATGCTTATGCGGCTACATTGGCGGCTAGTGGCAGTTACTATTTCGGTGATAGCAAACAGATTGGTATGAAGACTGCCAAGATACCTAATGAGAACATTAAATGGGAAACAACTACTATTACAGACTTTGGTTTTGATGCTGCTTTTTGGGGTGGAAAGATCAATGTCACTTTTGACTGGTATGAGAAAAATACCTCGGATATTTTGATGAAGCTCGCTATGCCGGGTATTTTCCTGGGATCTTTGGATGCTCCTTATCAGAATGCGGGAAAGGTTCGTAACCGGGGTTGGGAACTGGCTGCTAATTATTTCGATCAGAAAGGTGACTGGGCATGGCAGGCAGGTTTCTCACTTTCAGGCGTGAAAAATGAGATTACTGATATGAAAGGGGGGGAAGATATAAGTAATAATACCATCAATCGTGAAGGTGAAGCCATCGGTTCTTATTATGGGCTGAAAGCTATCGGTATCTATCGTACCCAGGCAGATTTGGATCGTGTAAATGCGAACGGACAGAAGATTCTGCAAAACAACCAGGAACCGCAATTAGGTGATATCATGTATGAAGATATAGACAATAATGGTAATATAAATGATGCTGACCGTACTATTATCGGAAATCCGTTCCCTAAAATGCAGTATTCTTTCAATCTGGGATTCTCTTATAAAGATTTTGATGTCAATACATTCTGGCAAGGCATTGCAGGTGTATATCGTTATAATTGGGATGAAACTACTATTTCCAACGGTGGAAACAAGACTAGCCGTTGGTTGGACAGATGGTCTGAAAGTAATCCGAATGGAAGCATGCCTCGTTTGGGAGGAACTATTAATAATAACTATTCTTCATTTTGGTTGACAAAAGGTGATTATTTGCGTCTGAAGAATTTGGAAATCGGATATACTTTCAGGCAAAGAGAGTTTTTGACCAAGTTGGGCGTTCAGAGTATCAGACTCTATTTGGCAGGAACTAATTTGCTTACTTTCACTTCCTTGGACGATTATGATCCTGAAAAACTGAGTACAGATTCCCGTAATGATGTACATCCCAATACAAGAACTTATTCATTTGGTGTTAACGTTAAATTTTAAAAGCAACAACTATGAAATCAATTAATAACTTTATAGGGCTGGCTCTGTTGTCAGGAGCTTTGCTGACTTCTTGCTCTGACAGCTTTTTGCAGAGGGACTCATTGACAGAATCTTCATCCAATACATTTTGGCAGACGCCGGATGATGCTTTGATGGCGTTGGCATCTTGTTATGATGCTTTGCAGAGCAATCAGCTTTATAATTCCGACCAATATTCATTGGGCCCTTTATATATGGATTGTATATCAGATAATGGCGGGCATTTTAATTGGAGTGGCTGGATGGAAGGTTATGATATGGCTATGGGAATTCATACCCCAAGTTCTTCTATTATTGGCAGTTATTGGAAAGATTGCTATGAAGTGATCAGCCGTTGTAATGTGCTGATTGCTAATATTGATAGAGTGGATATGGATGCTTCCCAAAAGGCGATTTATCAGGCTGAGGCAAAGACCATACGTGCATTGATGTATATAAACTTGACTATGACGTATCAGGATGTTCCTTTCCTGACCGCCCCTTTGACCATTGACGAGGCTGAATGTGAAAAGACGGACCGTGCGGCTATTGTGGCTCATGTTATGACTGATTTGCAGGATGCGGCTGAAGTACTTCCGCAAAACGCGTCTTCACGGGGACATATCACCAAAGGAGCTGCTCTTTCCTTACTGGGGCGTGTGGCTTTGTATAATGAAAAATGGGATGACGCGATTGCTGCTTATAAGCAGGTGCAAGGTTTGGGATACTCGCTTGATCCGAGTTATGCCAAACTGTTTACTCAAAGTGGAGAAACTTCTCCTGAAATCATTTTTGCAGTCCGTTATGAAGGACCGGGTATGAGTGAAGGTGCTGCTTTTAATGCGCATTGGAATACTCCGCTGGAAGCAATGAATGGTACTATAGATTTGGCGGATGCTTATTATTGCAAAGACGGTAAGCCGACTACCGATACGAAGATAGCCGAACTGAACGGTGGGGGTGGCTTGGATGTCAGCAAGCCTAATCCTGCTCATTTTGAGAATCGTGATCCGCGTTTATATAGCACTTTGTTTGTTCCCGGTATGCTTTGGAACGGTAAAGGAGGTATAGATACTTCGGCTTCAAATCCGTATGCCAATGTATATGGTGGAGCTGCCGCTTCTCTGTCTACCGTATATGTTTATAAGTATTTTGATCCTACGGATACTTCTAACTCTTGGGATAATGGACAAGACTTTTATGTGGTGCGTTATGCCGAAGTTTTATTATCTTTAGCGGAGGCGATGGTACAGAAAGGAGGCTATGTTTATAGTGATGTAACTGCTTTGGTTAATGAAGTGCGGCAACGTGCGGATGTGAACATGCCCACCGTAGAGGAAGTGGAAGGTACTTCTCTTTCTAAAGATGAATTGTTGGAAGTCATTAAGCATGAGCGTCGTGTGGAACTGGCCTTTGAAGGTTTGCGTTTGTTTGACCTTTATCGTTGGAAGGAATTGGATAAGGCGGTAGCTAATATAGAGAATGAACGCACTATGTATGGCTTGGCTTATGAAGCACGTAAGTTCAACGGTGAGAGGGATTATGTATGGCCTTTGCCGACTGCCGAACTGGATACTAACAAGAAACTGGTTCAGCACGACTTGTGGAAGTAATGTGGAGTGCAGGTTTTCATCACAGGGTACACGGACTGTCACAAAGAAGTAGGAGGCAAATAACCTTTAAATCAAAAAACTGTGTGAATTTGCGTAATCTGTGGTGAAGCCTGGTTGTTCTGACAACTTCTGGAATAAATAGATAACTTTTTAAAAACGGAAGAGAAATGAGAAAAACAATGATCCTTCTTTTATTTTCCTTCCTGTTGGCAGCATGTTCTGATAGTCCAGTGTGCTATTATCTGGATGCTACCGGCGGTGATGATAATAATAGTGGGTTAGCCCCGGATGAAGCATGGAAAAGTCTGGAAAAACTACGTGGTGTGAAATTACTGCCGGGCAATAAAGTTTTGTTGAAGCGCGGTGAGGTTTTTAATGGCGAACTTGAAATCACCGGACAGGGTATACCCGAAGATCGTATTTATATAGATGCTTATGGTGATGATGAACGGAAACCTTGCATTGTGGGATATGATACTTCCTTGTATGCAGCCCGTATCTGTAATTCGGACTATATAACGATGCAGAATTTGGAAATCGTGAATACGGGCAGCCAGCCTCTGCCTTATCGTTCGGGCTTGAAGATAGAGTGTATGGATTATGGCGTATCGCAGAACATTGTTGTCAATAATGTGACTGTACGGGATGTCAATGGTTCGTTGGTAAAAGAAAAAGGCGGAGGGTGCGGTATTTATATAGTGAATGGCGGTGAAAAGAAAATTTCAACATTCAATAGGTTAACCATAGAGAACTGCCATATTTTGAGATGTACCCGTAATGCTATGATTTGGGCTGCTTATAGCGACCGGCAGAACTGGCATCCCAGCAAGCATACCGTGATACGGGGAAATTTGATAGAGGAAGTACCAGGTGATGGTATTGTACCTATCGGTTGTGACAGTACCTTGATAGAATACAACGTAATGCGTGATTGTCCTGATATGCTTCCTGACACAGAGGCGGCGGCAGGTATTTGGCCGTGGAGTTGTGATAATACTTTGGTGCAGTTTAATGAAGTAAGTGGTCATAAAGCTCCGTGGGATGCACAGGGATTTGATTCGGATTGGAATTGCCGGGGAACGGTCATTCAGTACAATTATAGTCATGATAACTATGGTGGCTTGGTATTGGTTTGCAATGACGGCACGGCCGACGCATCTTTTAATGTAGGTAACTTGGGCACTATAGTCCGTTACAATGTGAGTATAGGTGACGGAGTGCGGCCTGAACCGACTCGTGCCGGGATGTTCTCACCGGCTGTTCATCTGGCAGGTCCTGTAAAGGACAGTCGCATTACCCGTAACATTATTCATGTGAACCGTAAACCTGCGGCTGATATCGATCGTACTATGATTACTTTGGATTCATGGGGCGGATATCCGGATAGTACATTTATTAGTGGGAATATTTTTTATGCTCCCGAATCCAGCAGATTCCAGTTGACAGAATCTACACATAATTTCTTTGAAGGCAATTATTACCTTGGCCGGTTCGAGAAATTACCTGAAGATGGTAAAGCCTGCCAATCAGCTGAAATTTATCAGAAGGAAGTACTGGCAAAGGATGAAAACGGTTATCAGGGCTTGGCTTTGTTGATGGATACGGTGGAAGTGACCGGAGTAAAAGGAGTTTTTGTCAATAAGGAAGCCATTGAGAATTTCTTTAGCCGGTTAGAGAAATAAGTAAATAATAGCTGTAATTTAATGAGGGGAGCAAAACTAAAATGACCTGATCATATAGTTCGATAGGTTGTTTTAGTTTTGACACCTCCCCTTTTTTATTTATGGTTCATTCTTTCTTCTTTAGATCCATTTCTCCGGAGAAAGAAATAGATTGTCTGTTTGTGGGGGTGACCTGTATGTTACTGCTGCCATTGGGATAAATGGTGATATTGTAAAGGTAATTGTCTTCCTCGTTCCGTACTTCTAGTGTGATTTTAGCATTTCCCTTTTTGCTATATGTTGAAGTATATTCTGATAAAGGAGCACTAAAATTTAATCCTTTTCCACCTCCGTAAGGAACGTTATACGCCACTCCGAAATAAGGCAGATAGGAATAAACCGAATCGTTTCTTATTTCTAAAGAATAATCGGAAGTCAGGTGTTTGCTGCCTCCTTTCATAGGCATTACCCGGTCCACATTGATTTTGTATGCCTTTGCGTCAACAGCCTCGCGTACTGCTTGTTCTCTTTGTTGTTTCTTCTCTTTCTTGTTCTGAGCCGTTATAGGTATCATACTGCCTGATAGAAGGAGACTTGCCAAAAGGAATAATTTATTTGCTTTCATATCTCTCTGTAGGTTTAGTGAATCTGTCTTTGCCAAAGATAGCCAAAAAGAATACTCATTGTTCTGAAAAAAACATAAGATAATCAAACTGTCAATGAGTTAAGTACGCGATTTATCTTTTGAGTCCCGATAATAAAAAAGATGATTTGTCCCCATGCGGAGTCAAATCATCTTTAAAATCTCCCCATTAGGGGAAGACTATAAAATATTATTTGGGTAGATTAAAAGCCACACTCATTTCTTTCATCTGTTCCTGACTCATACCGTCCGGCTCAAATCCCATATTCTTGGCAGCGATGTAAATCAATGCGGATTTATTTAAAACATCGATTTGGTCGAATGCGGCCATTACGTCACGGTCAACGGCAAAAATGCCGTGTTTTTCCCACATAACGACATCATAATCGGCTAGTTCCTTGATGGTTGCATCGGCTAATTCTACAGAACTAGGCAATTGATAAGGAATCATGCCCAGGCCACGCGGACAGAATGCTTTTGTTTCAGGAATCATACTCCATAACAGGTTGGTTGCCACATCTTTTTCCATGAACTTTTTGTTGTGAGACAGGGCAATCAGTTCGATGGGGTGTGTATGCACGGATGCTTTGTAAGGAGAACCTATGCTGATGAGGTAATTGTGTACGCTCAGGTGGGAGGGAACTTCCGAAGT
>ENA-OPDT01000259-OPDT01000259.1-human-gut-metagenome-genome-assembly--contig:-NODE-259-length-18661-cov-1.552349_pt1 | contig 18661 bp, 17 predicted proteins | sample MGYA00241627_ERZ501517 | MGnify/ENA primary metagenome ERZ501517 (study PRJEB25962, sample SAMEA2042435) | human gut metagenome | biome: human gut; feature: human-associated habitat; material: faeces... | reverse complement strand
TCATACATAAAAAGGCCGAAGCTTGCTAATATAAATCAAATTGTATTTGTGGTGTCTAGCAAGCATCCAAAGCCAGATTTGTTGTTATTAGATAAACAGCTTGCTTTTGCAGAGTTTTTACACATAAAGCCTGTAATAGTTCTAAACAAAATTGATTTAGATGATAAACATGAATTTTTAAATATTCAGAAAATATATGAAGAAATAGGCTATAAAGTAATACAAACTGATGCAAAAAATGGCATTGGAGTTGAAGAAATTTTATTAGAATTAAAGAATAACATCAGTGCATTTGCTGGAAATTCTGGAGTTGGAAAGTCAACTCTTATAAACGACTTGTTCAAAGAAAACGTAACTCAAGAGGGAGAAATTAGCCAGAAGAATAAGCGTGGAAAAAATACCACAACAGATATTTGTTTATATGAGCTTGATACAGATACATATATAGCAGATACACCTGGTTTTTCGACATTTGACGTGTATGAAATTCCATATAGAGAATTAGATAAATATTTTAGAGAGTTCAAAAATTGTATTGATAAATGCAGATATATAGGCACATTAAAGAAGATGAGTGTGGAATAAAGCTAGAACTTGAACAAGGAAAAATAGCAAAGTCTAGATATGATAATTACGTAAAAATATATAGTGAATTAAAAGACAAGGAGGAACACAAATGGTAGATATTTCAACATCTCTATTGAGTGTAAAAAAAGAAAAAATAATAGATACTGTTTATAAGTTAGAAGATGCAAACACAAATTATTTTCATATAGATGTTATGGATGGCGAGTTTGTAGAAAATGATACACATGATATAATGCTAGAATATTGCGAATATTTGGACAATATTACAAAAATTCCACTAGATATTCATTTAATGGTAAAAGACGTAAAAAACTTTGTTGATAGTTACTTGATATTTAATCCAAACATAATTACATTTCATTATGAAGCTTGTAAAAATAAAGAAGAAGTAATGAATTTGATAAATTATATTAAAGAAAAGGGAAGAAGAGTAGGAATTTCTGTAAAGCCGGAGACTGATGTGAAAGAAATTCTAGAATTTTTACCATATGTGCACGTAGTTTTAGTTATGACTGTTGAGCCAGGGAAAGGTGGACAAGAATTAATTTCTTCAACTATAGAAAAAATAAAAGAGCTTAATTCTTACAGAGAAGAACACAAATTAGATTATGAAATTGAAGCAGATGGTGGAATTAAAGTGGAAAACTCAAAAAAAATAATAGATGCTGGAGCAGATATATTAGTGGCTGGAACAGCTATAATAAATTCAAAAGATTATGCAGAAACAATAAAAAAATTAAAATAAAAATAAACCTCTGATTAATTAAAATCAGAGGAATTTTTTATATTGAGCCATTTTAATTACATTGGCATTATTAAATTTGCCAAAGGATATCCAATAAATGATGCAACTAAAATAATTACAAACATCATTAAGAATCCGTATTTTAATAAACTTGTTGAATCAGACCAACCTGATGAACCAGCTACTGCAACGTAAGGCATTGCAGGTGGAGCAGCAGAACCTGTTGAAGCAATTAAACCAATAACAGCTGTAATAGCTGCGGCATTTAATGCACCACCAGATGCTAGTGCTACTGGAACAGCAAGTGTTGGAACTAATTGTGCTGTAACCATGTGAGAAGATACGTTTGATTGTAATCCAGCCCACAATGAGAATAACAAAATTAGTAATACTGGTGATAAGCCAGTTGTAATTGGTGCAATAGATGCAGACAAGAATGTTGTAAGTCCTATTGCTTTATTTGTCATTGCAGCACCTAAAGCAAGTGTTGCAGATGCCATTATTATACTTGGCCAAGATACACCTTTTACCATAGATTCGTTAATATTTATTAATGGTTTTCCTTGGTATTTCAAAATAGATAAAACTATTATTCCAAATAGTGGAGGCATAGCTGTACCTAAACTGCTAATCCAAGTAAATGCTGTTGAAATCCATTTTACTGAACTTGTTTTTAATAAGCTTGGTAGAACCCATAATGCAACTACTAAAAGGAATGTTCCAAGAATAATTTTTTCACCTTGGTTTGCACTAGGAATTTCTTTTTTCATCTTATCAAATTCATTAGATTTTAGGTTTATTTTCTTTGTATTTGGTCTCATTAAGAATTTGAATACAAGCATCATTAATGCAAATATTATAATTCCTGTTGGAATTGCATAAAGCATGTATTGACCATAGCTTATGCTAGATCCTGTTAGAGATTTGAATACTCCCATTGAAAGAACAGGGAATACGTGTGCTATTGGTGTCATACCAGAAGATAAGCTTGTACAGAATACTAAGCCCATCATAAGCATGTTTGCGTATTTATCACCTTTTTTTAGTCCTAATACATTATAAATTTCTTCAAGAATAGGTAATATTATAAAGTATAAAACTGTTGGAGACATGAATAAGCCAATTACAAGAACTGCTGCAAAGAAGCAGAATGCAAATCTCCAAGGTGTTTTTCTTGCAAATTTACTAGTTACAAATCCAAGAGCTATTTTCTTAACATATCCTGTTTGAGAAAATGCGTATGTGAACATGAATGTAAATAGCAAGAATGCGAATGTCTCGTTACCAAACGAATTTTGCAATGTCGTTTTCATTCCAAGTGATGGAACAAGAGCAAGCGTTGCTAAACATAATAAACTTGGCCAGCCTATTCCAACTGTTATCCATAAGAATAAAACAGATATGAATACGCCAAGAACTTTCATACCATCGGCGCTAAGACCTGATGGAGGTGTTGCTATAAAAAATATAGCAATGATAATTAATGCAAAAAGAGTGCAAACAAACTCTTTTTCATTTTTAGTCATTAAAGGCTTTTTTTCTTTTTTTGTTTTTTCCATATTTTAGTCCTTTTTCATAAGATTTAGGCCTTTAAGGGAAAGCCTATAAAACCATAGGCTCAATATAAAAATTTATTTTAAGTAAAAATAATTACATTAAAATCTAAATTAAAGCACCTTGATTAACAAGTTCTTCTTGAACAGCTTTTACATCATAAGATGTGTTGTCTAGTGTTAAAGCTGCTGCTACACCTGCTGCTTGTCCAGTAGCAAATCCTGTTCCCATAACACGTACAGAACCAAGTGCTAATGAGTCTGTAGAAATTGTTCTACCAGCAGCCCATAAATTCTTAGCATCTTTAACTTTTAGACATCCTAAAGGAATAGAGAAGTACTCATTATCTGGAATATGAGTGTATTTTATAGAAGTGTTGCTCTTGTGCATTTCTGGGCTCCAAGCGCCTCTTGCTATACTATCATCACTCTTTGGTGCCATTATTATTTCTTCACCTTTAAGCATTTTGTCACCAATTATTCTTCTTGCTTCACGAATACCAACTGCTGGTCCAGAAGAAGAAATAATCATGTCTTGGAATCCGTCTAGGTAATTCTTAAATGCCATTGCATAATTGTGAACTTGTGAACGAAGTTCCATTTCTGTTTCTGTAAGTGTTTCTGCGTCAAGAGCAGGAACTATTGTGCTTGGAATTGTACAATATCCATAAGTTTTGTCTGGGATTTTAATTATTAATCCAGTTTCCTTCTTAATTTCAATTCCATTCTCCTTTGCTTTTTTCAAAGCAGCTTCAATGTCAGGTTTCAAGATTTCTCTTGCTGGAATATTGTCAATTCTAAATGGTAATGAAGATTGTTGAACTTTTCCTTCAGCATCTCCCCAGTTAGTTGCTATTCCTGCAAAATGAACTAAGTTAGCATTTCCAGAAGCATCAACAAAAGCCTTAGCTTTTACTGTGAATGTTCCTTCATCATCTGTACATTTAATTTCTTCAATCATTCCATTATTGTTTACTACTTCATACATTTGAGCGTGTAAGAAATATTCTACAGAACTCTTTTTTAACATTTGGTCCATAACCAATTTTACGTATTCTGGATTAAAAGATACAGAAACGTTACCAGTTGATTTTGATGGTCTTGGATGGATATTTGTGCCATAAGCTTCTAATTTTTTTAGAACTTCTCCACCAATTCCTTGTACAACTTGATCATAATTTTCGCCTCTTGTGAAAAAACCACAATAAGCAGTAACTTGTGAATTTGTAGCTTGTCCACCGAAATATGGATTTCTTTCGATTAAGACTGTTCTAGCACCAGCTCTTGATGCTCCAATTGCTGCAGCTATACCTGCTGCACCACCGCCAACAACCGCTACATCACATTCAATATGTCTTTGCATAATTGAACCTCCTTTAAAAAATATTATATAAAAATACACTCAAATTATACCATAAAAAGAGAAAATAAAGGTAATTGCAATATAAATGTCATAAAAATGTAACAAAATGTAAAATAACGTCTAAAATTAATTTTGAAAATTTATAAAATCTATATAAAATACTTGAAAACTGTTTGTCTTTGGTATAGAATATTAAGTGGTTTTAAATAGCCACATATATGATGAAAAACATCAAAGAGGAGGAATTTTTATGTCAGTTAAAATTGGTATTAACGGTTTTGGAAGAATAGGAAACTTAGCATTCCAAGCTGCATTAAAAAATAGTGAAGTAGAGGTAGTTGCAATTAATGATCCTTTCATAGCAGCAGATTACATGGCTTACATGGTAAAATATGATTCTGCACACGGAAGATTTGATGGAGAAGTTAAATCAGAAGAAGGAAAACTAATTGTAAATGGAAAATCAATAAATGTATATAATGAAATGGATCCAAACAATATTCCATGGGCTAAAGAAGGAGTTGAATATGTTCTAGAATGTTCTGGTGTATTCACAACAATGGAAAAAGCACAAGCTCACTTAAATGCAGGAGCTAAAAAAGTTGTAATAAGTGCACCTTCAAAAGATGCTCCAATGTTTGTAATGGGTGTAAATAATGAAACATATGATCCAAGCATGAACATAGTTTCAAATGCATCTTGTACAACAAACTGTTTAGCACCTTTAGCAAAAGTTATAAATGATAACTTTGGAATAAAAGAAGGATTAATGACAACTGTTCATAGCACAACAGCTACACAAAAAACAGTTGATGGAGCTTCTAAAAAAGATTGGAGAGGTGGACGTGCTGCAAGTGCAAACATAATTCCATCATCAACAGGAGCTGCTAAAGCAGTTGGAAAAGTTATTCCAGCATTAAATGGAAAACTAACAGGTATGGCATTCAGAGTACCAACAATAGATGTATCTGTTGTTGATTTAACATGTAATTTGGAAAGACCTACAACATACGAAGAAATCTGTGCAGCAATGAAGAAAGCAGCAGAAGGAGAATTAAAAGGAATAGTTGAATATGTTGATGAAGATGTTGTATCTTCAGACTTCTTAGGAGATGAACATACATCAATATTCGATAGCAAAGCTGGAATAATGCTTACAGACACATTTGTTAAATTAGTAGCTTGGTATGACAACGAGTGGGGATATGCACATAAATTAGTAGACTTAGCAGCATACATGGCAAAAGTTGATCATAAATAATAGAGTATAATAACAATTTTGGGGCTTGGCATTTATTTAATCAAGCCCTTTTATTACAGTTGAAAAATAATTACAATTTTGGCTGTGTCAAATTTCATTTAAAACGCGGTTACATACACTACGTATGCGCCCTTGCCTTTTAAATTCATTTTCCTTGCCAAAATTTAATTCTTTTCCAACTTATACAGTAAGAAAGGAAAGCGGTATATATGAATAAAAAGACTGTTAGAGACATTGATGTTAAAGGAAAGAAAGTTTTAGTAAGATGCGATTTTAACGTTCCTTTAGATGAAAATAAAAATATAACAGATAATAGAAGAATAGTTGGAGCTCTTCCAACAATAAAATATTTATTAGATAATGATTGCAAAGTAATTCTTTGCTCACATTTAGGAAGACCAAAGGGACAAGTAAATAAAGATTTTTCATTAGAGCCAGTTGCAAAAGAATTATCTAAATTATTAGGTAAAGAAGTAAAACTTGCAAATGATATAATAGGAAAGAGTGCTAAAGAATTAACTGCAAACATGAAAGATGGAGAAATTGTTCTATTAGAAAATGTTAGATTTGATAGTAGAGAAGAAGCAAATGATGCAGAGTTTGCAAAAGAACTTGCAAGTTTAGCTGAAATATATGTAAATGATGCATTTGGAACAGCTCACAGAGCACATGCTTCAACAGCAGGAGTAGCAAGCTATTTACCAGCAGTAGCAGGTTTCTTAATGGAGAAAGAATTAAACTTCTTAGGAACAACACTAGAAAATCCAGAAAGACCATTTGTTGCAATACTTGGAGGAAAAAAGGTATCAGATAAAATTGGTGTTATCGATAGTTTATTAGAAAAAGTAGATACATTAATGATTGGTGGAGGAATGGCTTATACATTCTTTAAATCAATGGGATACAATGTTGGAAATTCTATTTGTGAACTAGATAAATTAGATTTAGCAAAAAGTTTAATGGAAAAAGCTAAAGCAAAAGGTGTAAAATTGATGCTTCCTGTAGATACTAAAGTAGGAAAAGAATTCAAAGAAGACACAGAAAGTAAAACTGTTAAATACACAGAAATACCAGATGGTTGGGAGGGATTCGACATTGGTGCAGAAACAATAAAGATGTATCAAGACGAATTATCAAAAGCAAAAACTGTTATCTGGAATGGACCTTTAGGATTGTTTGAATTTGACCAATTTGCAATAGGAACAAATGCAATAGCAGAATACTTAGGAAACCTAGAAAATGTTACAACAGTAATAGGTGGAGGAGATTCAGCAGCTGCAATAGAAAAACTAGGAATTGGAGATAAATTCACACACATTTCAACAGGTGGTGGAGCATCACTTGAATTCTTAGAAGGAAAGAAACTTCCAGGAGTTGAATGTTTATTAGATAAATAGGAGGACGTGTATGAGAAGAAAGGTAATCGCGGGAAACTGGAAAATGAATATGCTTCCAGCAGATACAATAAATTTTATAGAAGGTTTAGCTCCTCTTGTAAAAGATTCTGAAAATGAGGTTATATTGTGTGTGCCATATACGGATTTATTTTATGCATGGCATACAACAGAAGGCACTAATATTCATATTGGTGCAGAAAATATGCACTGGGAAGAAAAGGGGGCATATACAGGAGAAGTTTCTGGACAAATGCTAAAGAGCATAGGAGTTGAATATGTTATAATAGGCCACTCTGAGAGACGTGCATATTTTGCAGAAACAGATGAAACTGTAAACAAGAAAATTAAATCTGCATTTGCAAGTGATTTGAAACCAATAGTTTGTGTTGGAGAGTCTTTAGAACAAAGAGAAGCTGGCAAAACTGAAGAAGTTATAACAAAGCAAGTCGAATTAGCACTAGCTGGTCTTACAGAAGAACAAGTAAAAAATACTATAATAGCATATGAACCAATTTGGGCAATTGGAACTGGAAAAACAGCTACATCAGAAGATGCAAATAATAGTATTAAGGCTATAAGAAAAAAGATTTCTGAAATATATGGAAGTGTTGCAGAAGATGTAATTATTCAATATGGTGGAAGTGTAAAATCAACAAATGCAAAAGAACTATTCGAAACATCAGATATTGATGGAGCCTTAGTTGGAGGAGCAAGTTTAAAAGTAGACGAATTTGCAAAAATAGTAAATTACAATAAATAGACACAGTGTGTAGCATGGAGCTGATTTATAGAAAAAAATACAGCTCTGTGCCTTTGGAAAGGAAATGGAATAAGAAAATGAAAGATAAATTGACAATGCTAATGATATTAGATGGTTTTGGAATAAATGAAAATGAGCAAGGAAATGCAGTAAAGCTTGCCAATACTCCAAACATAGACAAATTAATGAAAACATGCCCAACAACAAGAATTTTTGCTAGTGGAATGAGTGTAGGACTACCAGAAGGACAAATGGGAAATTCAGAGGTAGGCCATACAAACATTGGAGCTGGAAGAATTGTTTATCAAGAGCTAACAAGAATAACAAAATCAATAGAAGATGGAGATTTTTTCAGTATTCCAGAATTTAATAAAGCAATAGAAAATTGTAAAAAATATAATTCTAAATTGCATATAATGGGCTTATTATCAGACGGTGGTGTACACAGCCACATTCGCCATTTGTATGGATTATTAGAACTTGCAAAGAGAAAAGATTTTGAAAATGTATTTGTACATTGCTTTATGGATGGTAGAGATACTCCACCAGCTTCAGGTGAAGGATATATTACAAAACTAGAAGAAAAAATGAAAGAAAAAGGAATAGGCAAAATTGCAAGTATATCTGGAAGATTCTATGCAATGGATAGAGATAAGAGATGGCAAAGAGTTCAAAAGGCTTATGATGCAATGGTTAATGGAGTTGGAAACAAGGCTTCATCTGCAATACAAGCAGTAGAGGCATCATACCAAAAAGAAATTTTTGATGAATTTATAGAGCCAACTGTAATATGCAATGGAGATACACCAGTTGCAAAAATAGAGCCTCATGATTCTGTAATATTCTTTAACTTTAGACCAGATAGAGCAAGAGAAATAAGCAGAACATTAGTTGATCCAGAATTTAATGATTTTGAAACAAGAAAAGATTTGGATTTATGCTTTGTTTGTATGACCCCATATGATGAAACATTACCAAATGTTGATGTAGCATTCAAGAAAGAACATCTAAAAAATACATTTGGGGAATACATCAGTAATTTAGGTTATACTCAATTACGTATAGCAGAAACAGAGAAATATGCCCACGTAACATTCTTCTTTAATGGTGGTCAAGAAAAACAATATCCAGGAGAAGACAGAATATTGGTTCCATCACCAAAGGTTGAAACATATGATATGCAACCAGAAATGAGTGCACCAGAAGTTACAGAAAAAGTTGTAGATGCAATAAACTCTAAGAAATATGATGCAATAATATTAAACTTTGCAAACCCAGATATGGTTGGACACACAGGAAACTTAGAAGCTGCTATAAAAGCAGTTGAAACAATAGATGCAAGTGTTGGAAAAGTTGTAGAAGCTGTAAATGCTCAAAATGGTGTATTAATGATAACTGCTGACCATGGAAACTGCGAGCAAATGATAGACTACAAAACAGGAGAACCACACACAGCACACACAACAAATCCTGTTCCACTAATATTAGTTGGAATGGATAATGCAAAACTAAGAGAAGGAAAACTAGCTGATTTAACACCAACAATGTTAGATATAATGGGCTTAAAGAAGCCAGAAGAAATGACTGGAGAAAGTATTATAGTTGAAAAATAGAAAATAAGGGAGCGCATATGCCAAAGGGTGAAACTATAAAAGATTTATATTCCGAAATTAGAAAATGCCTTTTTTATATGATACCAGAAAAATGGGAAAGCATATATCTTTATGCGTCAGTTATACAAAGGGATAATGGTGAAGAAACAGGAGAAATGTTTTTTTACTATTTTCCCAAGAGTATAATAAAAAGAAATCCAATAAATGTGTATCAAATTCCACAAAAATTCAATCTAAACGAAGAAGAATATATAAAACTTACAGATGAATTGTATAACTATATAAAAAAATTAAGACACGAATGCCAGAAATATGACAAGATAAACTGGACAAATATAACAATCAGTATAGAAAATGTTGAATTTTTGGCAGAATATAACTGTGAAGATTTAATAAATTCTATATATTCAAATGAAGATAGAATGGCAATTTGGCAGTACAAATATCTTGAATATCCAATAGAAAAATTTTCAAAATCACAGAGAGAACAAATAGAAGCATATTTGAAAGAAGAAGAACATGGCTTACATCAATCAAAAATGTATACAGAAACCTTCTATCAACAGCATGAACACAATAGTATAGAGTATGATGTAAACAAAAAAGTGGATGAATATATAAAAGAAGATAATGAAACAACAGACTTTACAATGGTTGATAGTGAACAGTATCAAATACAGTCTGGGGGCTTTTTTAAGAGAAGAAAAAATAGATTGTTAAATGAAAGAAATGACATAGCACAGTTTGAAAATACGAGTTGCAATGAAAACAAAGAAAACGAAATTGTTGTAAGAAATCAAATATTAAAATATTAAATAAGTGATTGAAGGAAACTTTGATTACTTATTTTTTATAATCAAAAAAAAATTTAATAAATTACTTCACTAAAAATATTCTTTATGGTATTATAGTAGAGAAAAGAGAAAAACTGGTTTAAAAATAATTATAATTTTATAACTAGATTTGCAAATAGAAAGAGGAATAGAATTTATATGAGAAGTAAGAAAAAAGAAAAGAAAATATATATTTATAAATTAATTGTAACAATAATATTTGCATTGGCAATAGTATTTGTACTTAATACAGCGCAAAATTATATAAGAAATGAAATTACTGGGAAAACCAATTTAGTAATTAATAATGGAAATGTTACAAAGAGTATCAAGAATGATGTAATTGTAGAAGATGATGTAATATATTTATCTACTAAAGATATTGCAAATTTCTTTGATGACCATATTTTTTATGATAATAAGTACAATCAAATTATAACAACATCAGATACGAAGGTTGCAACGTTTGTGATTGATAAAAATAAATGTACAATAAATAGTTCAGATGTGAGTCTAATTGCACCAGCCAAAAAGATTGGTAATGAGTTTTATTTACCTTTTTCGGAGATTAGCAAGATTGTATATAATGTGGAAACTAAATATATAAGTGAGACAAATACTGTTGTTTTAGTTTCATTAGATAGAGAACTTGTATATGCTAATAGTAGCAAGAATAATTCAGTAAAATATATGCCAACAAGTTTTTCAAAGACTGTTGATAAAATCGAAAAAGGCGATAATGTTACAGTTGTGAAGGATGATAAGACTGCAGAAAATGGCTGGACTAAGGTTACGACAGAAAATGGAAAGATTGGCTATGTAAAAACTAGCACCTTGGCAAATGAAAAACAGATTAGAGAAAAATTAAACATAGAGAAACAAATTGAAGGAAATATTAGTTTGGCATGGGATTATTTTTCAGAGTATGCATCTGCGCCACAAAGAACAGGAACAATAAAGGGTGTAAGTGTTGTATCTCCAGCATTCTTAGCACTACAAGATGGAGGAAAAGGAAACCTTGTTGCTAATGTTGGAACAGCAGGAACAAATTATATAAATTGGGCTCATAATAATGGATACAAAGTTTGGGCATTACTTTCAAATAATTCGGACAAGCCAACTACAACTGAGATATTAAATGATTACAAATTAAGAGAAAAGTTAATAAACAATATAGTAACTGCAGTAGTAACATTTAATCTTGATGGAATAAACCTAGACTTTGAGTACTTAAATGAAAGTGATAAAGATGTATATTCTAGATTAGTAATAGAATTAGCACCTAGATTAAAAGAACTTGGCAAAGTTCTATCTGTTGATGTAACAGCACCAGATGGCTCACCTGATTGGTCTTTATGTTATGATAGAAATGTGATAGGTGATGTCGCAGATTATATAGTATTTATGGGATACGACCAAAATGGAGTGTCATCCCCTAAAGAAGGAACAACCGCTGGTTGTGATTGGGTGGAAGCCAACATCAAAAAATTCTTAGGGCAAGAAGGAGTAGAGGCAAGTAAGATAATACTAGGAACACCATTCTATACGAGAATTTGGACTGAAAACAATGGAAGTGTAACAAGTAAAGTTGTAAATATGAAAAATATAGCAAGCAATATACCAGACGGAACAAAAACGACATGGGACGATTCGCTAAAACAAAACTATGCAGAGTACGAAAAAGGTGGAAAAACATATAAGATTTGGATAGAAGATGCGAAATCTTTAAGATGCAAGCTAGAATTAGTTAACACATATAATTTAGCAGGTGCTGCATATTGGGAAAAAGATAGAGAAACAGATGATATCTGGGATATGGTATCTGAAGTATTAAATGTAAAATAGCAATAAATAATATAAATAGACATATAATCTAGAAGATTGTGTGTCTACTTTTTTATAATTAGCCATAATTTGTTTTTAATATGTTTTATAAATACAATATTAATAATATATTATATAAGGTGATGCTATGAAGAAAACAGTATATTTTAGGCTAGAATATTATAAAGATACTGACGATTTATCTTATAAATATAGAAATAGATTATTTATAAATTTTTTGAGAAAAATAAAGAAGCTAAAATATGTATTTGGAAATATAAAAATGATTGAAAGTGATGATAAAATTGAGTACATATGTTATACTGTGCGAAATAAAGAAGAAAAAATGTTGAAAAAAATAGAAAATATAGTAAGAAAAAATATAAATTCAAATATAATATTGTCAAGAAGAATAAAGGAAATTGCTAGTAATAAAGAAAATATGACTTGTTAAAGGATTATCTTCATAAAGAAAATATTGAAATATATCAAAATGTAAATAAAATTATAAAAAATAGCAAGGAAAATAAGAGTATATATAGGGATTTTTTTAAAACAGTAATAAAATCAGTAATTGAAAGGAAAAAACAAATTCCAGAGGAACAGTCACTTAGCATATTAATTGATACAAAAGATTATAATAATACACAGCTGATAAGCGAATTGATAACACAATATAAAATGATTAATATAGTCACGTCTAACATAAAGCAGTGTGCAGGTGTAGAGGAAGAAGCAGAGCAAAATTTTGAACCAATATCTGTATTAAACAATAAAAGAAAGAGCTTAAGAAATGCAAAATATATATTAAATGTAGATTTTAGTGGAGAAAAAATTAAAGAATACAGTATTGATAGAACTGCTGTAATTTTTAATATTGCAGATACAAAGATAGAGAAATTAATGTATTTTGATGGGAATATAATAAATAATGTAAAATTAATAAACAATGGTGAATTTGAATTACAAGATGAGTATAATATACAAAGAGAAAAATGGTCAGAAGCGGTACGAGAAAAGATAAAAAACAATGAATATGAACTTATAGGAAATAGAGGAAATGTTGAAATAAAATAATATAAAATGGAAGAAATTACCTAGAAATTGAGCACTATAAAGGTATGAAATAAAATTGTATAATTACTTGAAATGATTAGACATTAGAAGATGAAAAATACTTGACAAAAGTAAAAAAAAGGGGTATCATTATACAATAATTTTAAAAGTAAATACTGCAAAAAAACAAGGAGGTTTTATAGCATGGAAGATAAAGGTGTAATAGTATCAAAAGAAGGATTTGAAAAATTAGAGAAAGAATTAGATTATTTAAGAACAACTAAAAGAGCAGAAATTGCTGAAAAAATAAAGGTGGCATTAGGCTTTGGAGATTTATCAGAAAACTCTGAATATGATGAAGCAAAAAATGCTCAAGCAGAAAATGAAGGAAAAATAGCAGAGCTAGAAAATAAAATAAGATATGCTAAAATAATTGATGAATCTGAAATAGATACAAAAACAGTTCAAGTTGGAAATATTGTAAAAGTACATGATGAAGAATATGATGAAGATGTTACATATACAATTGTTGGTTCAACAGAAGTAAATTTAGCAGAAAATAAAATTTCTAATGAATCACCAGTTGGAGCAGCTTTATTAGGCAAAAAGAAAAACGATATGGTAGAAGTAAAAACACCAGGCGGAATTGCTAAATATAAAGTTTTATCAATAACAAAATAAAAATATAACCGAACCTAAAATGTTAAATATTTTATGGTTCGGTTTTATATTAATGTTAAATAAATATTTTAATGTCAATAAATAAGTATTGCCTAGAACTTATAATTTTATAAATTTACAGCAGATTCTAATGCTAATTTTATCATAGAATTTAATGAAGTTTGTCTTTCATCTGCTGAGATTTCTTGATGTTTATAGTGTGAATCTACTACACTTAGTAAACAGCTAGCTTTCTTTCCAAGTAATTTTGCATTATAGAAAAGCGCAAATGCTTCCATTTCTGCTCCAATTATATTTAAATCTTTTGGAAATCTTGCAATTAAGCTATTAACATCTTTAACATAGTAATCGAAACAGTCTGTACAAAGAGTATTTCCTTTTACATAAGCAATGTTTAATTTTTTTGCTGTATCTTCAATAACTTTATTTATATCTGATGATGAATTCATTATGTGACAATCTTCCTCATTTAGCTCATATGCGTAGTTTCCTTCTGTATATGCACTATCTACTAATATAGTATCTAAAAGGTTTAAATTCTCGTTGTAGGCTCCACAAGACCCTATACGAATAATTGTATCTACATTATAAAATTTGTACAACTCATAAGAATAAATTCCAATGCTTGGCATACCCATTCCAGATGCAAAAACTGTAATTTTTTTGCCCTTATAAAAACCAGTGTAACCAAACATATTTCTAACCGTATTAACAAGTTTGGCATCATCTAAAAAAGTATCTGCAATGTACTTTGCTCTAAGTGGATCTCCTGGCATTAATACAATATTAGAAATATCTTCAATTTTAGCTTCATTATGTGGTGTCATAAATAATCCTCCTTCAAAATAAAATTGATTTTTATATTGCCATTATATCATATGCAAAAAATAGTGCAAGTAAACCTGAAAAAATTACAATAAACTCTTGCAAAATACTAAAAATATGATAAAATATTAACCATTAAGAGAAAATTTGTTTGATAATAAAAGAAAGGGAATAATCAATTTATAGAGCTTGAAAATAACAAAATGATATTATAAATAGAAAACACATAATGTGATAAAAAGAATGATACAATGTAACAACTTTTAGATGTAAAAGAATAGAAAATATGGAAATAAATTGATTAATGGAAACTTATGATAGCATATTTAAAAGGTGAATTAGTAGTAAAATCAGAAGAATATATAATAATTGAAGTACAAGGCATAGGTTATAAAGTATTCATGTCTAAAAAATCGATAGATGAATTACAAGAAAATAGGCAGGTTCGCGTATATACATATTTAAAAGTAAGAGAAGATGATATTAGTTTATTTGGATTTAATACAAACGAAGAACTACATATGTTTGAACTTCTAATATCTGTTGGGGGAATAGGAGCAAAATCTGCAATAACAATACTTTCAAATATTACACCATCAAGATTTGCTCTTGCAGTAATTACAAATGAAGTAAATACTTTAAAAAAATTGCCAGGAATAGGACCTAAAACGGCACAAAGAATAATACTAGAATTAAAAGATAAGATAAAAACAGAAGAAGCTATTGGAGCTGAAACAAGTGAATTAGAAAAAGAAGAAAATAAACAAGAAGAATTTGAAGAAGTTATACAAGCTTTACAAGTATTAGGATACAGAAGATATGAAATAAACAAAATACTACCAAAGATAAAATCAGAAAGTTTGGAAGAAAGAATAAAAGAAGCACTACAATATTTAGCAATCGCCCAATAGGGACGCCCCTTTTTGGGCGAAAAGAATAGTAGAACATAAATTGATTGCAAAAAACAACTGATATGTTCATTATTTAATGGTAAAAGTAAAAAAATTAGTGCAATAATGTGAAAACATATTAGGCAAAAAGGAGTAAAGAATGAATGCAAACGAACCATTAGCATATAGAATGAGTCCTAAAACGCTGGAAGATTATGTGGGACAAGAAGAAATTTTAGGACAAGATAAAATTTTATATAGAACAATAAAGGCAGATAGACTATCTAGCATTATATTATGGGGACCTCCTGGATGTGGAAAAACGTCTCTGGCAAGGGTTATAAGTAATACTACTAAATATAAATTTACAAAATTGAATGCTGTAACTGCAGGAGTTGGAGACATTAAAAATGCAATAGAGGAAGCTAAAAATCCTTTTTTAAACCCATCTGGAAGATGTATATTATTTATAGATGAAATTCATAGATTTAACAAATTGCAACAAGATGCATTGCTTCCATTTGTAGAAAATGGAACTGTAATCTTAATTGGAGCAACAACGGAAAATCCTTATTTCGAAGTAAATAAGGCTTTAATATCGAGGTCTATGGTATTTCATCTGCAACCATTAACAGTAGAAAATATTTATACTATTTTAAAAAATGCATTGGAGAAAAAAGAAGGACTCGGAGAATATAAAATAAAAATTTCAGATGAAACTTTAAGAAAAATTGCAGAAACAGCAAATGGAGATGTTAGAACTGCACTAAATGGACTTGAAGTGGCTGTATTAACAACTAATATTGGATCAGACGGATACATTACAATAACTGATGAGATTGCAAAAGAAAGTGTTCAAAATAGAAAAGCAATCTTTGATAAAAAAGGAGATAGCCATTATGATAATATTAGTGCTTTTATAAAATCTATGAGAGGCAGTGACCCAGATGCTGCAATTTTTTATTTGGCAAGAGCATTAAATGGAGGAGAAGACCCAATGTTTCTAGCAAGAAGAATTGTAATTGCTGCATCAGAAGATGTAGGAATGGCAAACCCTAATGCATTAATACTTGCAACGAGTGCTATGGAGGCTGTACACATGGTTGGCATGCCAGAAGCAAGAATAATACTTGCAGAAGCGGCAGTATACGTCGCAACTTCTAAAAAGTCTAATGCTAGCTATTTAGCAATAAATCAAGCTTTGGAAGATGTTGCAAATAAAGATACAGGCGAAGTACCAATGCATATAAGAAATGCACCAGCAGAAGGAATGGAAAAAGAAGGCTACCATGTAGGTTATAAATACCCACACGATTATCCAGGACACTACGTAGAACAGCAATATTTGCCAGATAAAATGCTTGGAACGAAGTACTATATTAAAGACGAAAATATACCAGATTAGAAGCAAATGTAAATTTAAAAGCAAAAATAAAAATTCGAAGTACTTGAATTATAAAAATAAAATTAATTGTAAATTTATCTATGGAAAAGTGAGAAATATGGAATTACCAATACTTTTAAAAGAAAAATTAGAACAAGAGATAGATGAAATAGAGTTAAAAAAGTTAAAACAGAGTGCACAAAATATTAGTGAAAAATATAGAGATAAATCATCTAATAAAATGAGTACTAGACTAATAGCTAGCAGGGAAGATGCAGTAGCATATGCTGTAAGCAGAATGCCAGCAACATATGGAGCTGTGTGTTTTGCATTAAAGCACAGTTTGGAAATGATGCCATATGCTGAAATTACAAGCTTGCTAGATGTGGGAGCTGGTACTGGAACTGCTACTTGGGCTGTAAATGAATTGCTTAAAATAGAAAGTAATATTTGTGTAGAAAATGAAGATTATATGCTAAATCTAGGCAAAAAGCTCATGAAAAATGAAATTGATAATGTACAGTGGATTAAGAAAAATATAATTACAGATAATATAGAGGGAAAAGCAGATTTAGTCATATCTTCATATGTATTAAATGAAATAAAGGCAGAAAACAGAAATCAAATATTAGAAAAATTATGGAATTTAACTGAAAAATTATTATTAATTATTGAACCAGGAACACCAGAAGGTTATAATCAAATAAAAGAAATAAGAGACTATTTTATAAAAAAAAGTGCAAATATTGTAGCTCCTTGCGCACATGAAAAAGAGTGCAAAATTTCAGAAAATGATTGGTGTGCTTTCTCATGCAGAGTTGCAAGAACGAAAGTGCATAAACTATTGAAAGATGGAGAAGCTCCATATGAAGATGAAAAATTTTCATATATTGCAGTCTCAAAAATGAAAACAGATAAAAAAGATAGAATTTTAAGACATCCAAAAATAGAAAATGGAAGAATAACATTAAAATTATGCACAACAGAAGGGGATATAGAGGAAAAGACTATAACTAAAAAGGAAAAAGAAAAATTTAAAATAGCGAAAAAATTAAACAACGGAGATATACTAAAATAAATTTTTATGTTATAATAAACGTATGGAAAATAATAAGGGAAATTTTTTCCGACTGAAATAATAATTCGAAGGAGGAATCTTACTAAAAATGGGACTATTTGACTTTTTACATAGACCAAGTGGAAAAAATACACAGGAAGTAATAAAAGAAGTAGAAAAAATACCAACAATGATGTCAATTTATAGAGAAGATGGAACACAGACAGAGGTGTTAAATGTAGAGGAAGCACAAAAATTTAGACATAGTGATGGAAGTATTAGTAGTCTAATAAGTGCTAGGGTGATTCATGTAAACCAAGGAGATACAATTTATTTAGATGCTGCAGACCCAATTTGTTTTGAAATTCCAGAGGGCAGATATGATTTAGCTAAAGAATTGATAACCAGATTTACTGGAATGTACACAGGAATAGAACTTAATGAAAAATCATATACATATTTGGGTAGAGCCTACTCTGAAGAAGACATTAGACTACAACCACCAACAGCTGTTGTAAATGAGCAAATAGGAAAGTTGAACGAGAAGCTTTTAGAAGAAATAACAAATAAAAGATTAAGAGAAAGTCGTTTATTAGAAGTCAGAAAAAAAGAAGAAGATGCAAGAAATACGAGAATGCAAAAAAACATTAATAAATTGCGTGCTGAAGGGCAAAAGAAAATAGAAGCTAGAATGGCAAATCCATTTATAAGAGGTGGATTAGATAAATTTCAAGCAGAACAATATGATGGGGTTAATACGACTAATGGAGAAATATTAAGGATTAGGGCAGTTAATAAAATTGCTAAAGATGCCTCTGGAAGATATGTGTA
>ENA-OPDT01000229-OPDT01000229.1-human-gut-metagenome-genome-assembly--contig:-NODE-229-length-19664-cov-2.514050_pt1 | contig 19664 bp, 18 predicted proteins | sample MGYA00241627_ERZ501517 | MGnify/ENA primary metagenome ERZ501517 (study PRJEB25962, sample SAMEA2042435) | human gut metagenome | biome: human gut; feature: human-associated habitat; material: faeces... | reverse complement strand
CATTGCCTTATTGAATAATGTTCAAACAATGCTTTTTCCCTGTCAAATGCTAATTCATGTCTGATGCATCTGTTACTTCATCTGCAGCAATTCCTTTTTCTGCTTTCAGTTTTTTATTTGCATCTTCAACATTCATTCTTGAAAGTGCAAACATAATCAATACATCAAAGATTAACGGAAGCCAAAGATACATGAACTGCATCATATCAAGTGCAGACTGTGGCTGAGTTGCATTTGTTCCGACATATCCACTGAGCTCAAGCATCCATCCAACAACAGCGGTTCCAATACCTCCACCGATTTTTACACCAAGAGAAGTACAAGAGTACATCGTTCCATCAATTCTCTTTCCCTGTGTAAGATAAGTGTATTCAGAGCAGGATGCAATAACAGCATTCATATCTCCCTGCCATGGTCCCTGACCTAAGGCTGCAAGAGCTGTAAACGCCATCATCAGCGGAACACTACCCATATATCCGGCAACAACAACAAGTGCTCTACCGATGACTGCTAAGACATAACCTCTTAAGTTCAGTTTATACATACCTTTCCACTTACCAACTAATGTCGGTGTAAAAATCAGGGCAATAATCAGTGGAATATTTACTGCCCATGCAAATTGTCCAAACAAATTCTTATTTTTCAGTACCCATGTCATGTAATAAATGCCAGCTCCAATCATGGCACCATATAACTGCTGTAAAATATATGTTCCACAAATCATCATGTAATATTTGTTTTTGACAAGAAGCTTGAATGCCTGTACCATTCCATACTTTTCATTATCATTCTTTACTTCTCCTTCATTAAGTTCCTCCTCCGGAAGTTCCTTAACAGAAAGTGCTGAAATCGTATTTACGACCAGACCAATGATTGCATAGATAATAGCAACCGTTCTCCATGCCGCAGCATCTCCACCGCATTTATCTACAAATCCAACTGTAATCGCCTGAATCAGAAGACTTGTTGAAAATGCAAAAATAAAACGGTAAGATCCCATCTGTACACGCTCTTTGCTGTTCTTTGTAATCAGTGACGTAAGTGCTGAGTAAGCAATATTGTTTGCTGTATAAAACACGCCATTTAACAGTGTATATGAAATAAAGAACCATGCATATTTAGCCGTTGTTCCCAAACTGACCGGTACTGTAAAGCAGCAGACCAGCGTAATGGCACAACCAATATATCCGTATAGCATCCATGGCTTCGCTTTTCCCATTTTACTGTGTGTTTTGTCAATCATTGATCCAAAAAATATATCCGTGAAACCATCAAATAGTTTTGATACGGCAATCAGGGTACCTACGACACCTGCAGCAAGTCCTACTGAGTCTGTCAGATAGGGCATCATGAAGGATGTCAGGAACGCATAGACCACATTTCCTGCGATATCACCCGATCCGTATCCGATTTTGTTATACCATTTCAAATACTTTTTTTCTTCCATCGAATTCTTTTGCTCCTCATATTCATCACACTTAGAATCTCAATATGCCTAACCGCATGATATCTAATTCTTTTTTTTCTCTGTTTTGTCTGATTGCTCTGTATATCCGGACTTTACATTACAATCAGACTCTCTTTCCTTGTTTACGGGTTACATGAAACTTTATTATCCCTTTACATACGGTATCAGTGTAAACTGGAACCGGAATAATACATCATCAAATCGGTACTGCTCCAATACAACTGGACCACAACTATTAGAACCAATGCCATTTAATGCGTAGTCAACACAAAATACCACACTATCTGATTCTATTAATTCATAATTATGCGTTTTCTTCTCAAGTTCTTCCTGTGTATAATAAGAAGCATTGAATGAAAATGCCTTTTCTGCGGATGCCACAATTCCATATCGGCTGTTGTTAAGCTCTACATATTCACAATCATAATGGCTTCCATTTTCCTGTGGGCGAATATAATCCTCATGCAAATCATCTACATTTGCCTGATACAAACCGTGGCTCGCAGCCTGATGTTTGTCACAATAGCTTTCCTGTGGTCCCATTCCAAAGTATCTTACAGCTGAAAGTTTTTTATCCAGGAACATCCTCACACCAAATCTTGGCAAATCTGGGAATTCTCCATCTTTTGTTGCTTCTATGTCTGCATCAATCTTTCCTGAAGCATCTATTTTCCATGTAATCGTCACATCAAGAATCTTCTGCACTGTCTCTGCCACAACAGAAGCATGGCTTACAATCTTCACACCATGTTTTCCCTGCACAACCTCTGTCGTATAAGCTCTTGTATAAGCCTTGTCATAGTGGGCTTTTTTCCATTCAGCTTTGATATACATATCGTTATCTGTTGGTGCTCTCCAGATATTTAATTCCATCGGATGGTTCAAATATTCCCTTCCTGCAAATTTCATCTCTGTAAAGAGTGCAGTACGTCGGTCGATGGTATACGCAAATTCACGACCTTTGATGTGAATCTGTGTATCATTTTCATTTACCTGTAATTCAGAGTCCACTGCTGTCTTTTGCATCCATTTCTCTGCAAGTTTACATTTAGCATCATCTTTACTTACCTCAATTTCATCAAATCCAAGAATATGGTCTTCATCCAACAGTGGCAATTCTTTTTTCAGATGGTAAATAAGTTTTAAATAACATTTCCCATTCTCTGGCACACTGATCTTCAGGTTTGTTTTTCCTTCCCCGTGTGGTACCACAGAAAATTCCGAAAGTATGTCTTTGCTGATCACAAGACCATCCTGTGTCAGTTCATAACTGATCTTCATATAATCTTTCAGGTCATCAAAATCCATGTAGTTGTGAAGCACCAGCTCTCCACTTTCTTTATCATAGGAAACAACTCTTACAGGGCGGTATACATTCTTGTATTCCAACAGTCCTGTGTGTACAGTTCTGTCCGGATATACCAATCCATCCATACAGAAATTGCCGTCATGGATCTCTTCTCCATGATCTCCTCCATAAGCATAGATTGTCTTTCCATTCTCGGCAGTACCATGAGCAATCGCATGGTCACACCATTCCCAAACAAAACCACCACACATTTTATCGTTGTCCTGAATCATTTGGAAATAATCTTCAAAATCTCCAGGTCCATTTCCCATGCTGTGGCAGTACTCGACTAGAAGGAATGGCTTGCTTCCGTCCTTGTCCAGATATTCCTGAATTTCGGAAAGTGCCGGGTACATCCGGCTGTACACATCCAGATTGCTGTAATCATATGTTTCATCATAATTACGGTATCTTGCACTCTCATATTGTGTGATGCGGTCTGGATCATAATTCTTTGTCCATTCTAATGCTTTTTCAAAGTTGCAGCCATAAGCACTCTCATTTCCCATTGACCACATAACAATACAGAAACGGTTTTTGTCACGTTCCACCATGAGTTTTACGCGATCAACGATTGCCTCTTCCCATACCGGATCATCTGCAATCTTCTCATTCCATCGCTTGAACCGATTGTAATCGGTGTCTTCTTTTCTGTAAATCATAAATGGTCCATGAGCTTCAATATCTGCTTCATCTATCACCATGAATCCATACTTGTCACACATTTCATAGAAAAATGGTGCGTTCGGATAGTGGCTGGAACGGATCGCATTAAAATTATGCTGCTTCATTAACGTAAGATCGGTTGTAATCTGTTCCAGACTGATTGTAAATCCAGTAACCGGATCGGAATCATGTCGATTGACTCCACGGAATTTAATCTTCTGTCCATTTAGATAAATGACCTGGTCTTTAATCTCTACCTTTCTTAATGCAATGTGATCCACAATTACTTCATTTTCTGTTTCAAGAATCAGTTTATACAGATATGGATTTTCTGTATTCCAAAGTTCCGGACTTGCGATTTCTAATACAGCTGTTCCTTCTTCGTCAATACTTCCCAGTGCTACAACTGCTCCATTTTTATCTTCAATCGAAATTTTTACATTTGTTGGAGAGTAGAATTTCACATCAAGTTCTACCTTTGCAAGTATATCCTCAATCTTTGATTTTATATGATAATCGCTGATTGCCTGCTCTGGACGTTTCAAAATGTACACATCCCGGAAAATACCACTCATACGGAATTTGTCCTGATCTTCCAAATAAGAACCATCACACCACTTCATTACCAACACTGCCACCGTATTTGTTCCATCCTGAAGTACATCTGTAACATCAAACTCACTGGTCATATGGGAAACCTGGCTGTATCCTACATAAGAACCATTGATCCATACATAAAAGCAACTGTCTACTCCTTCAAAGTTCAAAAAAGCTTTTGATGCTTTCTCATCTCTACTGTACTCAAAATTATGTACATAGGCTCCACACGGAATATCCTGTGGCACATATGGTGGATCAAACGGAAACGGATACCGGATGTTTGTATACTGATGTGTATCATATCCTGCCATCTGCCATACACTTGGAACCTGAATCTCATCAAAATTTTCTGTATCATAATTCTTCTCAAAGAAAGAATCCTTAATATTATAGATGCTGGTAAAATACTGGAATTTCCAAGTTCCGTTTAATAACTGCATACGGTCTGATTCTTCCCTGTGTTCCACCAAATTATCCATTCTTTTGGATGCTGGAATATAATAGGCTCTGGCTGGCATTGTGTTTTCGTGCAGTACGTTTAAGTTTTCATAATAACGTGGTACAATCATAAATAGCTCTCCTTCAATACATATACTTTTTTGTTTTTTGCTTTTTTAAAATAAACCTTAATAATTTACTTATATGCTTGCATTCCTTTGTTATGTTATATATAGCTTATCTTATTCTGCAAAATATGTCTATGAATTGGATTGGATAAAATATGCACTAAATGATACAATAATAAAAAGTGTGAAAAGAGGTGCTGCTCTATGTATATGAATACTGGTTATCTGAATCACTCCCACATGGATTTCAAAAACAAAAGTCGTCCACTGATTGTAGGAAGCTGTGGCACTTATCGCCTTTCCAGCTATCCAAAATTGCCAACCTACCGTCCAAAGGGACGCCTGGATTATCAGATCATCTATATCACTGCTGGTTGTGGGCATTTTCATTTTGACAATGTAGATAACGAAACGATTGTTCCCGCCGGTAATATTGTGCTGTACAGACCGAAGGAACTTCAGAAATATGAATATTATGGAGAAGATAAGACAGAAGTATACTGGATTCATTTTACAGGTAGCAATGTAAAAAATATCTTGCGTCAGTATGGATTTCCGGATAAAGAACGAGTTTTCCAAATCGGCACATCTATGGAATATGAACGGATTTTCAAGAGTATTATCATAGAGCTTCAACACTGTCAAAACGACTATGAGGAAATGCTTGTTCTTCTGCTTCGTCATCTGCTAATCAATTTCCACCGAGAACTGACACGGGAACATATTCTGAAAAGCGAATACCTGGATCAGGAAATGAACACTGCAGTTACCTATTTCAGCGAAAATTATAATCAGAACATCAACATAGAGGATTACGCAGCCTCACGAGGAATGAGTGTCAGCTGGTTTATCCGGAATTTCAAAAAATACACCGGTTCCACACCAATGCAATTCATCGTAGGAACCCGGATCAACAATGCTCAGATGCTACTTGATGCAACAACCTATTCCATCAATGAAATCTCTAAAATCGTCGGATATGATAACCAGCTATATTTCAGTCGGCTTTTTCACAAGCTGAAAGGATATTCACCGAGAGAATACCGAAAGCTGAGAAACAAATTCTGAAATCCACAAAGAGGATACCATCGAATCATCAAAACAATGATTTGTGGTATCCTCTTCTCACTTTTGCAATTCTTATTTTACAAACTCACTCCTTTAAATGTATCTTTTGCTACATATTTTGCCGGCACCAAGAAGATCAGTGTCCATGCTGCACTATCCATACAATTTCCGGAAGGTTTCCCAACAGCTTTACATTTGTCATGCTCTTCTTTTGAGTAACTTTGCACCATATAATGATGATGGTTTTATAAGTACACTAATCGGTGGCATATATTTCTCCTGTCTGCTTTCCTATATTAATACTGACATAGCTAACTTCATCACTCCTGCCAATACCATTACCCAAATGGGGTTCAGCTTAGTACTACGCAGCAGCAATATACATATTGCGAATATCAGAATCATGATCCATTTTGTTCCAAATAGGGATATTTCTATTCCATTTCCCCAAAAGGCTGTTATAAGAATCTGGACTCCGGCCGAAGCGATCATTGCCACCACCGCTGGTCGAAGCGAATGTAATACACCTTGAAGCATATCCATGCTCCGATATCGCAGATATAATTTTGCAAGAATCGTTACAATAATGCAGGATGGTAAGATACATCCTACCGTTGCTACTACTGCTCCGGGTATTCCTGCTATTTTAAGTCCTACAAAAGTAGCCGAATTAACAGCAATCGGTCCCGGGGTCATCTGAGATATCGTTATAAGATCTGTAAATTCCGACATTGTAAGCCATCCATGGCTGGTTACAACCTGCCCCTGTATCAAAGGCATTGCTGCATATCCTCCACCAAAGCTGAACAACCCTATCTGTAAAAAACTCCAGAATAACTGTAAATATATCATTTCATCTTCCTCCTATTTAACAGGAGTGTACGGATTATGCCAATTATTCCGCATACGATTACGATATACACAACATTTATACCAAACAGGCAGGCTGCAACAAACGCTCCTACCATTATAATCAGCGACACGGCTTCCTTCTCTTTCACGATTGGAATCCCCATATCCAACGTGACGGATGCAATTACCGCTCCGACCCCAGCCTGCATGCCTTCCAGAAGCTGACTGATTAACCAGTTATTTCTAAAGGCTTTATAAAATACAGATATTACTGATAAAATCACAAACGGAGGCAGTACCGTCCCAAGGATTGCTACCAACGCTCCCAGAATGCCTGACAGCTTATACCCTACAACAATGGCTCCATTTACTGCAATCGCTCCCGGAGAGGATTGTGCGATTGCCACTAGATCAAGCATTTCATTTTCTTCTATCCAGTGATATTGATCTACAAATTTTTTCTTCATCAGTGTAACGATCACATATCCCCCACCAAAAGTAAATGCGCTCAGATATAAGGTAGATAAAAACAGTTTCAATAGCATTTTTTTCTTGTTTTTTTCTTTCATGGCTGGTCTCTCAATATATTTTAAAATACTACATTACCTATATGCAGAAAACGATGCGATTTCCTTTATAACTAAGTCATCGCATCATTTTCTGTACTCTCTTAATTTATGCACTTACTTCAATGTCTCGTAATCCGCATCCGTGTAGTCTTTCGTCGCATCCCAGTTAGGAAATTCCAATGAACTATAATCCATTCCAACTGCCTCCGAAGCACGCTTCCACTCTGTAGTTGTATCATTTGCCAGTGTCTTTAATGCACTGTCATAATCAGTAATACTCTGGGAAATAATGCCCTGCACAATTGCTCCTAAGCTAGGCTGTACATCCTTTACTTCTGCATAAAAATCATTTGCTTTCTCATCTCTCTTTACTAAAGTAGGAACTACTCTGGATGTTTCCTCTGCAATTGTGTAGTATTGTTTCATATGCTCATTGGTCATGTATTTTTCATTGATTTCCGGAATACAAGACACAAAACTTCCACTTTCCACATTGCTCTGCTGATATCCATATTGTTCATCATACAGTGCCATTAAATATTCAGCTGCTTCCTTGGGATGTTTGGACTGCTTATAGATACCCATCCACGGAGATAATTCACCTGCCTGAACATAAGTGTTTGTTACTCCGTCAGGAACAGGAACTGCCATAACTCCATAATTCAAATCCGGATAATTTGCATCCCACTGGGATACACACCACATTCCCTGGCAGAGGAATGCCGCCTGTCCCTGTGCAAATAATTCTCTTGCCTCCGGAGCACTTATATTGATAGTATCCGGATGAATACTTCCATCATCTACCAGACCTTTAATAAATCCAAGCGCATCATTCATTTCCTTGCTGTCGTAAGGCGCCACTCCATTATCCGTCAGCACTTTCTGCGTTGCAGCTACCTTACCACCAGCTGCTGCAGCCAGGGATCTTGCCATAACGTCCATACGGTTCATCTGTTTTCCGCCATCAATCAGACCATAAACATTGCCATTCCCCATCTCTGTAACTTTTTTACAGGCTTCTCTAAACTCTGAATATGTTGTGGGAACCTCCGTAACACCTGCCTGGTTCAAAATATCCTTATTATAGAAGAATAAGCACTGAATGATTGGCATCTGTTCTGTAACTGTATACCAGTCATCCCCAATATCAGTAACTCCCTCTGCAAAGGCATCCTGATCAAACTTATTTCGGAATTCATCGGTTACATAATCGTTAATCGGCTGGAACCACCCTTCTTCTACCGCTGTATTTAAAGTAAGTCCCACCGGAATCGGAAACAAATCAGGTCCCTCACCAGATTTAATCATAGTAACAATAGTATTTTTGAATTGATCTACTGTAAGCATAGTATATTCAATTTTAATATCAGGGTGTGCTTCTTCGAACTTCTTATGAAACTCCTCTCTTTGCGTAGCAGATCCGTCGCTCCAGTCAACAACCCGAAGTGTTATTTGTCCATCGGTGTCCTCTTCTGTTGCTGCTATGACACTTGCATTTTCGCCTGTTTCATTTCCATTACCTGTTGAGGGCATTGCACCACATCCTGCCAGGGTTGTTGCTGCAATTATAGCAGTCAATAACAGCGTACCAAGTCGTTTTAATTTCATTTCTTTTTCTCCTCTCTTTGATATAAATTATTGTTTTCAATTAACTTTTAACAGCTCCGGCAATTCCTTCCACAAAATGCTTCTGCATTAAAACAAATAATATAATAACCGGGATTACAGCTATAGAACCTCCGGCAGCAATGCCTGTCCAATCAACAGTATTTTCTCCTTTGAATGCATATAGCCCAACCGCAAGTGTCCTAGATGACGGATTATTCAAAGTTAATACCAAAGGAAGCATGAATGCATTCCAAGCCCAAATGGTTTCCATAATGACTACTGTCGTTGCGACAGGCTTACACAGCTTCATCATAATATAGAAAAATGTCTGAAAATAATTGCACCCATCTATCTTAGATGCCTCTTCCAACTCATTTGGTACAGATTGAAAGAAGCTGGTAAACAGAAGCAAAAAGATAACATGCGCTCCTCCTGCCTGTGATAAGATCAATCCAAGCTTGGTACCTACCAGATTCATTCCTTTGACTACTTCATAGGTCGGTATAATTGTACTCACCAGCGGAATAGCAATACTGGCCAAGAAAACTGCCATGCATAGGTTTCTGCCAAGAAATTTATAACGTCCCATAGCATATCCCGCCATCATCGTCATAATCAGCACAATGATAACCGAAAATGCTGTTACAATAATTGTATTGATAAAATAAGTGCCAAAATCCGCTTTCTGCCAGATACGAATAAAATTGTCGATTGTCGGCTGTACCGGAATCAATCCCATACGGTTTTGGAAGAACTCATTCTGGCCCTTAAACGAGGCGGAAATCATCCATAAAAAAGGATATATCCAGAAAAATCCAACGCAAAGCAGCAAACCATGTTTAATCACAGATTTAACGATATGAATCTTTTTTTCTTTGCTCATCTGTTCCACCCCCTATTGTACATTCTTCTGTAGACGGTCTTTAATTGCATTCAGAAGTATTCCTATTATTATAACGGCGCCTCCAAAGAACAGAGCTGCTGCACTTGCATAGCCAAGTCTTGGCATTCCAATCTCACTTGAAAATGCGGTTCTATATACATACGTTGCGATTACATCTGTTGCATAATAAGGACCACCTTCCGTCATTGTTTTCACAATATCAAATACCTTCAAAGAATTTATGGCACATAATATTGCAATAATTCCTCCTGTGGGTGCAATCAGAGGCAACACAATATGGAAGAAAGTTTGTCTTCTGTTTGCACCATCAATGGTTGCCGCTTCATATACATCTTTCGAAACTCCCTGCAGTCCTGCCAGCCAGTAAATCATATATGTTCCGCAATCCTTCCAAAGCGAAATGATTACCAATGTAGGCAGCGCATACTTTGCGTTTCCCAGAAAATTAATCGGGTTTTTCAGAATATGCAGTGTGACCAAAAGATGATTGACCGGTCCCTGAACTCCCAAAATGAATATCATGATAATTCCCACTACAGAAGCAGTCGTAACTACAGGAACAAAATACATTGTACGGTATAATCCACGTCCTTTCATTTTTTCATCATTTAGCAGATATGCAAGGAACAAAGACACCGCAAGTTCTAACGGAACTATCATTACCATGTACTTAAAACTGTTTATAAAAGCATTCCAAAACAATTCATCATGCATCAGTTCTTTATAGTTCTGTAAGCCGATAAACGTTGCATTAGATGTCATTCCCGACCAATCCAACAGCGAATACTGAATACTGCATATAATCGGATACCCTTGGAATAAGATATAAAATCCAACTGCCAGCGACATAAACATCCAACACCATAGATTTAACTTTAATTTTCTTTTAAATCGAATTCTTCTTGTTGCTGCATCGACTGCATATTTTGTCTTTGTCATTGTTCTCCCCCCATTTCATATAAATACTTGCTTCTGACAGCTTCTTTTATAGGTAACCCTGTATCGTAGTCCAACTGACGAGGCTCATATTCCTCATTTTCTCGTTGTCTTGTAAACCCTTCGTTATCCCAGCTTGGAGTAAAATTTTTATTCCAGGGTCTAAGAGACCATTGATAACCACGATAAAGATCTCGAGTTGCATTCATATGGGTGACAAGTTTTCTATGATATTCCCGAATTATCTCCAAGTATTCCGGATTATCTATTTCATTTACCATTTCATCTGGATCCTTTTTTAAGTCGTAAAACTCATCTTTGTCAAGCAGATTAATTGCCAATTTATAGTTCTCCGAAATGACACCTCTCATAATTTGAAGCCCACCAAATCCATCATGATCTATCTCATATCTGGTAAACTCTGTATAAACTTCACTGTTTATCTTAATTGTCGTATCGTATATCTGTGGAAGCATGCTCTTTCCTTCCAGTAACTTCGGAATATGTAATCCAAAATAGTCCATCACTGTCGGAGCAATATCAATATGAGATGCCGGTGTTGTAATTACTTTTCCCTTTTCACCACCTTTAATGATCAGCGGAATATTAGTCACCTCATCATAGATAGCTGCGTTTTTAGAAAACAGCCTATGTGCCCCCAACATGTCTCCATGATCAGAGGTATAGATAACCATAGCATTGGGCATCTTTTCTTTAATCACATCCAGAACTCTTCCCATTTCATAATCAACAAAGCTGTTACATCCCAGGAATAATGCTAATCCTTCGGAACTTTGGTTGATCTGTTTTTCATCTGCTGTCAGCTTATCCCCGGCCCACAGTTGTTGCATTAAAGGTTTATTTTTCAGGTCATCTGTAAATTTAGCAGAAGGCTCAAATTTAAAACCTCTGTACATGGTATTATAAGGTGCAGGACATAACGACGGTCCATGAGGTTCGTCATATGATACCGTAAGGAAAAAATCTTCTTCTTTGTATTGATCCAAAAATCTGATTGCGCGATCCGAACATCTATGAGCATATGTGAATTCTTCTGAAAAATCCGGTTGAAATGACTCATTTGGTTGCCTCGAACATACACGTTCATTTTCACTCAGCTCATTCAGATAGCATTTCATATCATACCAGTAATCTGCATCCCAGCCTTCGGGACAACAACCTAATCCAAAATAATCCCCACCATCCAAATGCCATTTTCCTATATATCCACATTTAATACCATTGTCCGTCAGTCTTTGTCCAATAGTCTTTACATTTGCCCCCAATGGAACTCCGTTCGTTACCATTCCATTTGAATGAGGAAACGTGCCTGTAAAAATTGCACTTCTTGCCGGACCACAAACCGGTTGACAAGTGTATGCATTCTCATACCGAATTCCCTCTTGCGCCAGTGCATCTAAATTTGGCGTAAACATTTTTTTATTACCATAACATCCCACCATGTCTTTTCTTGTGGTATCTGTCATTAATAGAATTATCTGTTTTTTCAAAAGGTCACTCTCCTTTTCTGGATTTGCGCTGTTTTATATAGATATATTAGCATATATTTATTTACATACTATTAACATAAATGCTTTTAATATGGATTTTTCTGCATTTGTATGTTATGATTACGTTGTTTATAAAGGATGGAGTTGATGTAGTCATATGATAAATATTAGCGGTCATTTAAGAGAAGAAAGAAAAATTACAGGTTATTACAATCAAGATGTTCCTCTGATAGTGAATTGTTGTGGGAAGCAGGTCTTTCAGACACAGGATTACTTCTGCAATCGTAAAAATGGCAGACTGGATTACCAAATAATATACATTCACCGCGGAAGTGGGCATTTTTATTTGAATAATGAATGGATTACCTTATCGGCAGGAAATATTGTTTTATATCGTCCAGGCATACCACAGTATTATTCCTATTATGCAAAGGAAAAACCTGAGATCTACTGGATACATTTTACTGGTAATGAATGTGAAAATATATTAAAACAATACGATATAAAGAATTGTTATATTGGTGAAAGGCTATATTTGAAATTACTCTTTCAGGATATTATCACCGAACTACAACTAAAAAAAATATCTTATGAAGACATTGTATTGCATAATTTTTATATTCTCCTATGCTTTATTCATCGTTCCTTTTATAGTATCTCCAGACCTTTGGATAATGATTTTTCCTTTGACAGGCTACTACTTGAATTAAACTCTAAATATGCAAACAAATGGTCTGTGGCTTCCATGGCTGATTACTGCAAACTAAGTCAAAGTAGTTTTTCACATATGTTTAAGGATCGTATGGGTATGTCCCCAATGCATTATCTAAATTACCAGCGCATTGAGAAAGCCAAAGATTTTCTTTTGTCTAATTCCATGACCATTACCAATATTTCGCGTTTGGTAGGTTTTGATGATCCGCTTTACTTCAGCCGTGTATTCAAAAAATATACTGGTGCATCGCCACAAGCTTATTACCAAAATTTGGTAAATACTAATACACCTGACTGGTTTCTAAACAACACAACACCACAATGATTTTTATTATTTATACAAATATTACATCCGACGAAGTACTATGTTTGAGAAACTCACTATTTCTATCTGTATAGTTCACCTAAAGCAAAGGAGGTTACAATGATACTACATTATTCAACAGAGGTCTCTATTCATGTATCAGATAATCTTGAAGACGTACTATCTCAAATTGGTATGAATGCAAATGACATTGCATTGGCAAAAAGTAAAGTATTACGTCCTGCATACCCAAATGATCTCTATACTCCTTTACCTGACCGCCAAACCACTTTTACATGCATCCCAACTGATAAAATAATAGGTACCACTCGTTCTACTCCTGGTCAAAGTGTTTTTGATAATGTATGCTTTGTACCTGACTCAAAACGTCATAGCGATAAATTTAAACGATATTTTGAAGATTGTTTCTGGACAAGAAAAAACCCCAGAAACAAGAAGTTTCTGAGGCCCTTCAGGAGAGGCGCAGACCGGATTTGAACCGGTGGATACTGGTGTTGCAGACCATTGCCTTTTGTAGCAGAAAAGCGCCTATACTGTGCTTTCTGAGACTCAGCTTAAAAATAAACCATCCTATTACCACCCTATTTTGCCATCTGAACAGTAAATGTCAATAAAATATCTATACCACCTTATCTATATAAATCTCTTATCCACCTCAAAATATGAGGAGGAATCAAAATGGATTACCAAATTGAAATTAAACAAATCGTGGATTATCCACGCTGTCGTATTTACAGAAATTTTTTAAGAGATCTTATGGAAGGAATATCCGAACAAACGGAAGTTCTGTAATCAACGTTTCAGATTCGCACATTCGTGCAGTCATCAAAAAATCAAGTTTACCTTAATCTTTATAAAGGCTTTATTCTAAATGTAAACTTAAAAAATACTGAAAGGTGGTAAATTATATGGATTCAAGAGTATTACAAACACAAGAATGGCTAAACAAAACCTATGGAGAAGTATCTGGTTTTCCTACGGTAGTTGAGGATGGAATAACTGGTAATGCAACATTCAGAGCATTAATTTATGCTCTGCAACTCGAAATTGGCATCAGCAAGCCTGATGGAGTATTTGGCAACGACACTCTCAACAATTGTCCTACCCTACGAGAAAGTCTCATACCAGATTCCGAAATCCCTCGAAATATTATTTATATATTACAAGGGTCATTGTGGTGTAAAGGAATTTCTCCAAAGGGATTTACCGGTATTTTTGGTCCTTTTACTGCTAATGCTGTTTATGAATTCCAAGTAGCCGCTGGTATCACAGCCGATAAAGTTGTATATCCTTATGTGCTTCAGGGCATTATGAATACAGACGGCTATACATTTCAGAGTACAGATGATATATATGATACATATCGACACGAAATCCAGATAGGGCTTAATAAGAATTACGGTGCAACTATTGGATTAATTGCTCCCAATGGGAGATGGGAACGTAAATCACACAAAAACTTGATCAAAGCAATACAAATAGAATGGGGAACAACTGTTGACGGTTTATTTGGCAGTGGTACACTAGGCAAAGCACCAACTCTTTCAAAGAATACTAGCGGTTACATAAATTCAAAGCGACTATTGCAATGGTGTTTAACACTTAACGGATTTTATCCGGGATCTTTTAATGGAATATTTGATACAGATACATATAACAGCTTATATGCTTTTCAAGAATTTGTTGGCTTAAAAGCAGATGGTGTCTGTGGCAAACAATCATGGGCTTCTCTAATTACAAGTTGTGGTTCCTCTGATCGAAAAGCTACCGCTTTAGACACATCAAAAAAAATTACACTTGAAAACGCTGCTGCTATTAAGCAGGCAGGATACACAGATGTGGGAAGATATTTGACAAACACTCCAAATGGGACGCTTGACAAAGCTATGACATTTGATGAACTGGAAATACTACTAGCCGCAGGCTTAAATGTTTTTCCTATTTTCCAAACACAAGGTAATAAAGCATCCTACTTTACAGCAAAACAAGGAACTGAAGATGCACTGACTGCCAAAGAAGCAGCACAGAACCTTGGTTTTCCATCCTCTGCTACAATATATTTCTGCGTAGATTATGATGTTTTAATGGCAGATGTTGAAAGTAAAATTCTTCCTTACTTTAGAAGTGTCAAGACAGCTCTAGGTAATGCCTATAAGATTGGAGCATATGGTCCCCGTTACATATGTACAAAGTTGGCTGAAATGGATCTTTGCACCAGCAGTTTTGTATGCGATATGTCCTCCGGATTCACATGCAATATAGGTCAGAAAATGCCTGAAAACTGGGCGTATGATCAATTTGCTGAAATTAGTGTGGCAAACTCCACATTTAGCGGAATGGACTACGACAAATGTATTGCATCTCCACGCAAAACTGCTACTGCTCCTGAAAACTATATTCCCATCCCTGGCTACGATAACTCACGGTATACATATGATCAGGTTCTTTCTGGAATGGGATATTATCAGTTTGATAGTCAACTACGATACAGTGCTGGTGTTGAAACAATGCAAACAAAACTTAACAAAATAGGATATAATTGCGGAACACCTGATGGTAAATTTAGTAGTGGAACAGATATCACTGTAAGAACTTTCCAGAAAGAAAACAACCTTACTATTGATGGCAAAGCAGATAAAAAAACTCTTATCGCACTAGATGCTGCCATTTATAACGTCAACTTTGACGATATCAATAAACGTTTCGACCCCAATCAGCAAGTCGTATATGAGTGCTTACTCAATGCCGGTTTTGGAAAAATTGCTATTGCAGGAATAATGGGAAATATTCATGCAGAGAGTTCTTTTAATACTAAATGGAGCGGTGATCAAGGTTCCGTTGGTATTTGCCAGTGGTTACCGCCTAGAAGTGATAATCTTGAAGCATATGCAAATTCTGTATCCGGTTCTAAAACAGATATCGCTATACAGGCAGCATTTATTTTAGAAGAGGGAACTAGTAGTGGCACCTATGAAGATAGTCAGGCGGTAACTTGTTTTAATTTCTTGAAGGATACAGACACTATTAACAGTGTAAAAAAAGCAGCAGACTATTTTACAGCACTATATGAACGATGTTATAATCAAGATACTTGGGAGGACGTTAAATCAGCTTGTGCCAACTCTAGTTGGCTAACATTAGATCGGTTTTCTCAGGAGCCAAATATTTGTAACAGCAAATACTATCTTGATACACCTAGCAGAAGAGGTTATGCTGAATCATATTATTCCTGCCTATTAAAGATTTAAACAATTTCAAAGTAGTTAAAATAAGGATTATCTGTGAAACAATTATCATCTCCTGACTATATTATCAGGGGTGATAATTGTTCTCTCTAAAAGTAAACAGTTCATATCACTACTATATTACCACTGCAATACGTTGAAATCCAAATCATCTATTACCATCTCTTCATCTTCTATCTTTAAAGTACCCTTGTTTTCAAATCCTATTTTAATACGTGGAATGCTACCAACATTTTCCCAAAGTTTAATACGTGGAAGACTATTATCACTTTCCCGAAATTCAGTTAAATTAAATTGCTTCCTAAATTCTTCTCCTTTAACTTTTTTTTCATTGATGGTTGCCACCTCCGGGTTATAGTCATCATAAATTCCTGTTAAGTACTTTCCCTTATCATAGGTGAAGCCTACATATCCGCATCCATCAGAACCAGCATTTACAAGAAGCAGCTTATTGTCTTTATAACATAGCCCATTTATCCCTCCCCAATTCACAGGCTCATATAAATCGGCAACCTTTTTACTCGTACCATTTGTATAAGTAAATATGGCCACAGATACGCTGTCTCCTATTATTAATTCAGGCTCTCCGCTATTATCAAAATCATGTATTGCGATATAATAGTACTCATTTGAATCTGTTCTTAAACTATAGGGATCTACTAAATTATCATCTATATTACTTATAATATCTCTATATGTATCTTCCCATTGTTCCTGCATAATGGGTTCTTTTTCTATCAAAAAATTATATATATTTGCAATAGTCCTATCCTGTTCTATAATATTCGCTTCAACATCTGTTATCATATCCTCTGCAAGATAAAATTCATTTTCTCCTGCTAAATATATTGTAACACCGGGACGTGGAACCATACCCGTTGGTCCTGCTCCTGAGTGATAATATGTTATTATTATAATGTCCTCTTTTTCATCATCATTTATATCGCGAAAACCAACTGCACCAACACTATAAAATGTTCCTATATACCCCCTTGAACTATTATTTTCAAACCGATAGGGAAATTTATATAATATCTCATCATCTCTGATTAAATAAAATGAAGCAACTTTCCAATCAATAAGCTCATTAGGCGATGGCCTGCAAGATACAAATGTAACCTCGCCCCAGTCATCTAAGTAAACATCAAATGATTGTTCCGGTATCTTATATTTTTCTATTTTTTCTATGGAATCACTTTCATCCAAATTTTCTTCTTCCTCATTTATTTGTATAATTTCTTCATATTTTGATTCATTTGCATATGCTTCCTGCAACGCTGTTCCTTCTGTTTCACCTTCACTATTTGTTTCTGTCGTTGCACCTATTTCATTTTCTGTTTCACAACATCCTGTCAAGCAAAGAACACATAACCATACTGGTAATATTTTAATATACTTCATTTCGCTATACCCTCCGTTTTCTTTATCTTCGCATACACAATGCTACAATCAAATCTGTATTATTCACACCAAAAAATTCATAGTTGCAAATAATAGAATAATCACTTTCCGATCCATGCACTATATTTTCTTCTGTACCCACATTCTCACCACACCCCAATATGAATCATCCTTTTTCTGTATCACAGTAATATTTAAATAGTAAGGGTATATATCCCAAGTCCCAAAACACTTTCATATTCGGTATCATACTGAATAGAATATCATAAAGTTCCATAACGAGTACCTTGACAACCATAGGCCGCTTTTGCGGCCTGCAGTAAATTTACTTTTGGATGTTCTCCGACAGCTTTGGTGACCAGGGAAGCAGATTCTCCAGAAAACTGCGATCTGTGTCTTCCATGTGTTCTGGGATCACTGTCAACAAATATTCAAAGTATTCGATTTGTAACCTAATATAACAAAACTTAGGAAAAAATATGCTCAACCTTCCCACGGTGCTAGTAATTCTTCTCTCTTATCGTAATAATTATCAATCAACCTAATATCTTCTATATACCATCCATCTTTCCGATAAGATACCTCTGTACATTTTACCGTGTTTTCGTCATCGACTTCATATTGTAATGAGATAAAACGAACCATCGTTTTTCCGTCTTTTTCAAACAAGGTTGCCCCGATATACGATTCTATATCCCACCAGTACTCAACATCACCGAATTTATCCGGCTGTTCTAAATCAATATTTGGATTATGTATAAAGTTATATGGATATTCCACCCAACCGCTATCCTCTAAATGCAGAATATAAATTTCAGTAGCGCCATAATTACTTCCAAAGATATATCTTTTCAATAATACATCCGCCTTACCGTCTCCTGATAGATCACCGGTAGTAATCCTCGAACTATAAACATATCCTTCATAATCCTTTATTGCCGTATCTACGCCATTCACATTCGCTATGAGCCGTGTACCATCTTTTGCTAAGTCATCGCTATCGCCGTTATCTTCAACGCGCACTTTATCCTCTTTCCCATCTCCATCTAAATCTACACTTATTTCGGTTCCAGATTCGATAGGAATGGTACTCGCCTGATAAACCGCTTCACTTTCATCGGTATTATCCGCACATCCCATAAAAAAAATACCACTCATCATTAATAGTAGTATTTTTCTAGGTGCAAATTTTGTATCTAATAATTTCTTCATATAACTTTCCTACCTCTCCTTGTTCATTATACATTATGGCAAATATTCGTCCAACTCTAAGGGCTCTAAGGGCAAAACGGTCTTTTATAAAATATTACATGTAATTTTTACACTAATACAACACATAATCTTGATAATTAATCGTATCATACTTTTTTGGTGCTATCAATGCTCCTTCTGTTTCTTGTATAATAAAAATACCTTTAGGTAATTTGTACTTGAAAAAACAGTTGCGGCGGTACTTTAACAGATCAAGTTTTTTCTCTCCGTAGTCCTTCACATAACATCTCAACCGACTTACCTTTATATTACATTGCATCACATATTTCAATCAATATTTTTAAAATAAACTGTATTTTGATTGCCTGTTCAGTTTCCAATTGATTCAATATATAATATATTTTTTCACCATTTCTTAAACTATGTTCTTCACCATACATAATATAATCACAACTTACAGTAAGTGTTCTTGCTATTTTGCACAAAACGTCTGATGAAAATCCTTTTTTCCCAGATTCTATTTCATACAAAAACTTGGGCGATATTTCTACCATCTCAGCCATTCCTTCTCGGGTATAGTTATGCATTTCTCGTAATTCTCTTATCCTATTTCCTACTTTTTTCCTTTCCATTTATCTTTGCTCCCATCATATTTTATCTTTCGTAATAGC
>ENA-OPDT01000224-OPDT01000224.1-human-gut-metagenome-genome-assembly--contig:-NODE-224-length-19889-cov-1.858072_pt1 | contig 19889 bp, 16 predicted proteins | sample MGYA00241627_ERZ501517 | MGnify/ENA primary metagenome ERZ501517 (study PRJEB25962, sample SAMEA2042435) | human gut metagenome | biome: human gut; feature: human-associated habitat; material: faeces... | reverse complement strand
CTGCCTGACGGTCGGCAAAGTGACGTGCCAACAAGGGAATATCCTCACGGCGTTCGCGCAAGGCGGGCAGTTTTACGGTTATCAGATTGATACGGTAGAAAAGGTCTTCGCGGAATGTGCGTTCGGCAACCATTTTGCGCAAATCGGCATTGGTGGCGGAGACAACACGCACATCCACTTTGCGCGGGCGGCTGTCGCCCAGCACCTCAAACGTCTGGTCCTGAAGCACACGCAATAGTTTAACCTGGCAGGACAAATCCAAGTCGCCTATTTCGTCCAGAAAGATAGTTCCTTTGTTTGCCAGTTCAAAACGCCCTATACGGTCGGCACTTGCATCGGTAAAAGCGCCCTTCTTATGACCGAACATCTCGCTCTCGAACAGACTCTGCGAGATACCGCCGAGATTGACTTTCACAAAAGGCTGTCTGGTGCGCTGACTGTTGATATGGATAGCTTCGGCTATCAGTTCCTTACCTGTACCACTCTCGCCGGTAATGAGTACGGAAGCGTTGGTACGGGCTATGCGGGCTACGGTATTCAGCACCTCCATCAGTCCTTGCGATTTTCCGATGATGTGACTGCGGTTCAAACCCTCCGCTTGCTCTTCCGGCACTTCTTTCGGAGCGGCACTCAGTTCCAAGGCGGTTTCGATACGCTGCAAAAGGGCGGCATTGTTCCACGGTTTGGTAATAAAGTCAAAAGCCCCCGCCTGCATCCCCTGTACGGCAAGTTGGATGCTTCCCCATGCCGTCATCAGTATAACGGGAACATCGGGACGGAAGACCTTTACCTGTTTCAACAGCGTAAGCCCCTCCTCTCCGGTAGTGGAAAGTGTAAAGTTCATATCCATCAATATCAGTGCGGGAGATTCTGCACGAACTATATCCATCGCCTCACGGGGTCCCGGTGCTGTTTTTACCTCATAACCGGCACGCTTCAGCATAAAACTAAGTGAAGAACGTACGGCACTATCATCATCGACTATCAGTATCATAGTATTTTGTAGTTTGTTACTTGCAAAAGTAAGTTTTTTCGCCACAGGTCATACAGATTTGCACCATTTTTTTGTTATTTCCTTTATAATCGTACAAATCGGCATAATTTCTACCGGCATCAGCCTTTGATTATATCTTCAAAGTCGGCTTCCAACTCCATGTTCCGTTCAAAATCCCAAAGGGTCAGGCTACGGAGTTGATAGAAGTAATACCAATAATAATAAAGTTCGGAGATGTGCTTTTGCCGGGCTTCGTCTTTGGAATTCTGCGCATCGTTGAGGTCAAGGGTACTTATTTTACCAATCATAAAAGTCTCCACACTGGTCTTGTAACGTTTTTCGGCTATCTGGTCTGCCTCTTCGGCTATTTCCAACTGCTGGGCTTGGTTGTTGAAGTTTGCCACCAGCAGGAAAATGTCCTGATTGAAGTCCATTTGTTCCTGTCGGATTTTGGAAAGTACCACTTCGCGGTTGCTCTTGGCTACCCTCACCTTGCCGCGACGTTTTCCCCAATCGAGGATAGGTATTTTTACACCGACCTTGACAATCTGGTTGTCCAGCAGATCCTGATAGACAGATGAGAACTCATAGTTTTGTCCGGTATAGCCAACGCTGGCAAACAAGTCTATACTCCTTAAATTTCCACGTGCCGTAGCCACTTCATAATCGGCTTCTAACTGGCGGCGACGTATATTCTGGGCAAACGAGTTGCGTTCCAAAGCTTTGTTCAGAACACGGTCGTAGTCCATTTTAATACCAGGAACGGAAGCAGGTATAACAGGATTCAGCCCCTCGCTCTCCGACACGCCGAGAAACGAACGTAGCTGAAACATCTTGGCGTTCAAAGTGCTTTCGGCTTCGGTTACATCGGCTTTGCCTTGCAGAGAGTTCAGCTTGAGTTGCAGCAAGTCGTTTTCCGAAATCTGTCCCATTTTCCGTTTGGCAATGGCCACTTCGTAAAGCCGGTCTGAGTTTGCTTTGTTTTGCTGCGCCGTGGCAAGCGCTTCCTTTGCCAGCAATAACTCGAAAAAATAAGTAATGGTCTTCATCGTTACCTGCTCCGTTGCCGAAATAAAGGCAGCCTTTGCCTCTGCATACCGGACAGGTTCGATACGGCGGTTCCACTTCAAACTGTTCACGCCGAATATAGGTTGCGTCAATTCAAGGCTTACGGGCACGGACATAAACTGTTTGTCGCCGCCGGAGCCCAACTGCTTGATGTAATCGAGAGAAGAAGCCAGCGACAGCTTACCGCCTGTGAACCAAATGTTCTGGTCAATGGAAAGTGCACCGGACAACCCCAATGTATTGTTACGTACAAAGCTATAAGAACCGTCCGAGTTCTGATAGGTGCTGTACGACTTATTATAATTGGGTAATGTTCCCGTAAAATTTATTTCGGGCAACAGGTCTGCACGGAAAGTACGGTATTCCCAATAGGCTGTCTTCAATTCGTTAAGCGCCACGGCAGCATCTACAGATTGGGTACGCGCCAGTGCAATGGCTTCCGCTAAAGTGATTTCACGTTCGTGCGTCAAAGTATCATTCTGTGCCGAGGCAAACAGTGATATCCCAAAACAAGCGGCAAGTAAAATATTCTTTTTCATGTTCGGTCTTTAAAATTGTCGTTGACAGAAAAGCAAAGAGTGTGCCAAGCAGGCAGGAAAGTATTACGCAAGGGGGAGTGTCCGAAATCGGACACTCCCCCTGTTCGTTTGCGGACGGTTAATAATGGCTCAGTCCCGAGTCAAACACTAAAGTACCCCTTTTGAGCTCGGCAATTCATAGTGATAAATATCGCGTTTCACCGCCATCTTCAAGGCTCTTGCCAGTGCTTTGAAGATTCCCTCTATCTTATGATGCTCGTTCTGCCCTTCCGCCTTGATGTTAAGGTTCATCCTGGCTGCATCGCTTAATGACTTAAAGAAGTGCAGGAACATTTCCGTAGGCATCTCTCCTATTTTCTCGCGCTTGAACGCGGCATCCCATACCAGCCAGGGACGTCCTCCAAAATCCAGACATACCTGACACAGACAATCGTCCATAGGCAGTGCATACCCGTAACGTTCTATGCCGCGCTTGCTGCCCAATGCCTGATACAGGCACTCACCCAAAGCGAGGGCGGTATCCTCTATCGTATGATGCTCGTCTACTTCCAAATCACCTTTTACGTGAATGGTCAAATCCATGCCGCCATGCTTGCCTATCTGTTCCAGCATATGATCAAAGAAACCAAGTCCGGTATGAATATCACAATGACCGTTACCGTCTAAATTTACAGCCACGTAAATATCCGTTTCTTTCGTGGTACGGCGCACTTCCGCTTTCCGCTCACCGGCAAAAAGAAATTCGGCGACCTTATCCCAATCCTTTGTTGCCAAAACACAGACGTCCTCCAAGCCCTCACACGCAGCTTCACCACCGGCCGATTTCGGTTTCAGCATATTCGTATCTTCCTGTAAGAGGATAGCACGGCATCCCAGATTCTTAGCCAACTCCACATCCGTAGCACGGTCGCCTATCACAAAACTATTTGCCAAATCGTATTCAGGATTGTCGAGATATTTCGTCAGCATACCGGTACGCGGCTTGCGGGTTGGCGCATTGTCTTCGGGCATGCTACGGTCTATGCAAATATCATCGAAAGCAATTCCCTCACCTTCCAACGTCTTCATCATCAGGTTATGCGCCGGCCAAAAAGTTTCTTCCGGAAAAGATGCCGTACCCAACCCGTCCTGATTGGTAACCATAACGAACTCAAAATCCAGCCTGCTACGGACAAAACCAAGATTACGCATTACTTTCGGATAAAACTCCAGTTTCTCCAACGAATCCAATTGATAATCTACGGGCGGCTCTATAACCAACGTCCCGTCACGATCTATGAAAAGTACTTTCTTCATACCCTACTACTTTATACTTTATATTTCTCCAACGCCTCAACCAGCCTTTCATTCTCGTTTCTCGTACCTACCGTTACCCGCAGACAGTTTCCGCAAAGCGATACGGAATTACGGTTACGCACAATGATGCCTTCAGCCACCAGATAATTATAAATCTTCACCGCATCCGTCACACGGACCAGAAAAAAGTTTGCATCCGAAGGAAATATTTTCACCGTACAAGGCAGTTTCACAAATTCGTTTTCCAGATTCTCACGTTCTTCTTTCAATGTTTTTACCCAACGCTCTATTTCATAATAACGGTACAACATCTCCATCGCTTGTTTCTGAGTCAGTTGGTTTACATTATAAGGATACTTTATCTTGCTGAAAATCGAAATGATTTCCTGCGAAGCAAAAGCCATGCCCAAGCGTATGGCAGCACAGCCCCATGCTTTGGAGAAAGTTTGCAGTACAATCAGATTAGGATATTTGTCCAGTTCATCCAAAAAAGAAGGCGCCTCTGAAAAATCGTTATAAGCCTCATCCAATATCACCAGCCCGTCGAATTCGCGGATGATTTTCTCAATCTCACTCCGAAGCAAATCATTTCCTGTGGGATTATTGGGAGAACAAAGAAAAATCAGCTTCGTATGTTCATCCGCAGCCGCCAGCAACTTATCTGCCGAAAATTGAAAATCCTCGTCTAACAGTACCTTGCGGTACTCCACATCATTTATTTCGGCACATACCTGATACATGCCGTACGTAGGGTCTATAGCTACTACATTGTCTATACGCGGTTCGCAAAAAGCGCGAAATACAAGGTCTATTGCCTCATCACTGCCATTTCCCAGAAATATGCGTTCGGGGGAGATTTTCTTTACCTTCGACAGTTCTTTCTTTAGCTCCCGTTGCATCGGGTCCGGATAGCGGTTGTGCGGCATATTGTACGGATTTTCATTTGCATCGAGAAAAACGGATGCGGCAGCGCCATTATATTCATCGCGTGCCGAAGAGTAAGGTTTCAAACGCCGGATATTCGGTCGGGTAAGTTCTTCTAAGGTTCTCATGGACAGAAAGAGTTAATTTACGGATTATGAATTATCAATGATAAAGTATGATTTTTAATTTTCAACTCTCAATTTATCAAGTCTGACAGTTACCGCATTCTTATGCGCATCCAAATGCTCGCTGGCTGCCATTTCCTCTATAGCAGGGCCAATAATGCGTATTCCTTCCGGCTTAATTTCCTGGAAAGTAATCTTACGTATAAAGCTATCAAGGCTGACACCGCTATAAGCTTTGGCATAGCCATTGGTGGGCAGCGTATGGTTAGTGCCCGAAGCATAATCTCCTGCACTTTCCGGAGTCAGAGAGCCCAAAAATACCGAACCGGCATTAACCACCCGCTCCGCAACGGACATATAATCCGCTGTTTCGATAATGAGATGCTCCGGTGCATAGGAATTGGTCAGTTCGATAGCTTCGTCCATATTGCGCACAACAATCAGTTTACTATTGGCAAGAGACTTTTCCGCAATCTCTTTACGGGGCAACAAAGCCAATTGACGCTCCACTTCTTCTTTCACAGCCTGCTGTAATGCCGGGGAAGTGGTAATCAGTATCGCCTGACTGTCTGCCCCATGCTCTGCCTGGCTCAGCAAGTCGGCAGCTACAAAAGACGGATTGGCTGTTTCATTCCGATGGACCCGCAGGCATATCAATAGCTACATCACGCAAGCTCACCAACTGTTTGGCAGCCGTTACGTATTGATTGCCCGGGCCAAATATCTTATATACTTTCGGCACGCTTTCCGTTCCATAAGCCATTGCTGCAATAGCTTGCACACCACCGGCTTTGAAAATACGGTTTATTCCCGCCACCTTAGCTGCAAACAAAACGGCGGGGTGTACTTTTCCATCTTTGCCCGGAGGCGTCTCCTTACATCCTGCAATCCTGGCTGGAACTGCCAGCATCAGCACGGTGGAAAAGAGCGGTGCTGTTCCACCGGGGATATACAACCCGACTTTCTCTATGGCAACTGCCTTCTGCCAACAAGTAACTCCCGGCTGAGTCTCTACCCGTTTACTTTCGAAGCGTTGTGCCGCATGAAACGTCTCTATATTCCGTTTGGCCAGACGAATGGCTTTTTTCAATTCCTCGCCTACCAACGCTTCCGCTTCCGCCTGTTCTGCTTTGCCAGGCGAATAGCTGCTTTCAAGTCTTCACTCACCAGGTTTTCCGCTTCCTGCTGTTCCTCTTCCGACACTGCCAGCGAGGCCAACACCACTTTATCAAATTTTTCTTCGTATTCCAATACGGCACGGTCGCCTTCCGTTTTTACACGGTCTATAATAGCCCGTACCGTATCAAAAAGGTTTTCCGTATTCATCACCGGACGTTTCAGCAATTCCGCCCACTGAGATTTATCAGGATTAGTAATTAAATTCATACCATTAACATTTAAAGTATCATTTTTTCAATCGGCAAAACCAGAATACCTTCCGCTCCCAATGCCTTCAATTTACCGATAATCTCCCAGAAACATTTTTCATCCAGCACTGTATGTACGGAGCACCAGCCCTCTTGCGCCAACGGCATCACCGTAGGGCTCTTCATACCCGGAAGTACGGCAATAATTTCATCCAGTCTATCTTTCGGCGCGTTCATCAGCACGTATTTCTTGTCTTCCGCTGTCTTTACCGCATTCATACGGAACAACAATTCATCCAGAATCTCCTTCTTCTCCTCACTCATATTCTTGTTGCCAATCAACAGAGCCTCGGATTTCATCACTACTTCTACTTCTTTCAGGCGGTTGCTCACCAAAGTAGAGCCGGAGCTTACAATATCAAAAATCGCATCAGCCAGGCCAATCCCCGGAGAGACCTCTACCGAACCGGTAATCACGTGTATTTCCGCTCTCACCCCCTGTTCTTTGAGGTATCGGGAAAGAATGCCGGGATACGAAGTGGCAATCTTCTTACCCTCAAACCACTGCGGACCCGTATATTCAATATCCTTAGGCAAAGCCAATGACAGACGGCATTTGCTGAATCCCAAACGCTTTACAATCTCAGCATCTTCCGCCTTTTCCATGAACTCGTTTTCACCGACAATGCCCAAATCGGCAACTCCCGTAGCTACTGTTTGCGGAATATCATCATCGCGCAAAAACAATACTTCCAAAGGAAAATTGGAAGACTGTACCAGTAACGTGCGTTTCGTTGCGCTTAGTTTAATATCCGATTCTTCAAGGAACGACATTGTTTCGTCAAAAAGACGGCCTTTGGCCTGTACTGCAATTCTTAACATGATATTATTTATATTTATGGTTTGCAAATAAAAAAACGAGGTTTACCAATGTTCGGTAAGCCTCGTTCATTATATGTTCTTCGTTATGCACATATCCTCATACGCCCACCGGATTATTCCTCAGGATAATAATGGTGATGATGTGCAACGATATTCTTCATACTTTTTCTATTTCTAATGCGACAAATGTAAACGATTTGTTTTAAACAAGCAAGGATTTATCACGAAAAATTTGATTTTTCTTTCATTTTCATCAAACAAGGGGTAAAATTTCATCCGGTTCTACATCACAATGATGAAAACACATTTCCTTTTCCGCCTTTTCCTGCGGGAAAGTAAAATAGGTACATGTAGCCTCCGTACAGAGTTCGCCCATGCTGTTATACAATCTTGCTTCTATAACGGCAATATTACGTTTCTGCTCACGCAACGATGCCCGTAACACCAAGTGTGTATCATTGGTAGATATGGACTTACGAAAACGAGTCTCCATTTTAGAGGTCACTCCTCCGGTCTGCAACTTACGGAACACCACCCAACCGCAAATTTCATCCAGCAATACGGACTGGATACCCCCATGCAACGTATTCAACCACCCCTGATACTCCGGACGGGGTTTCCAGATACTTACTATCTCATCGCCGTCTTCATAGAATTCCATTCTTACACCTGCCTCATTATCGGGAGAACAGCCAAAACAATTATAACCTTCCATGTTTTTCCATGGGTTGATAATCTTCTTCATACGATATCTTTATTATATATTTCTTTCACAACTCTTCTGCCACATCATATCTTTCTGTATAGCCTTGTAAATCGTTATACATATACATTACCTTATTAAGGCGACTTGTGCACGAGCGGCAACTAAACCAGATAGTACAACTGTTATTAACAGATATATCCTATGAAAATCCATAATACCTTTACATCTGTTTTTCATTCACAATACTTTTCACAAAGATACGAAATCTTTAAAATGGAATATTAGTAAGAATACAAAAAACAGTGTAAAATCGGAATAAGCGGTTAAGTTTTTCCGATTTCACACTGTTACCAATATTACAGAATATATTACTCTTTACTTCTTGCATTCCATACTAACAACGCCAACAGAACAGACAACAATGCCGCACCTATCCAAAACCAATTGATATACGTAAAATCATAAACTTCTACACCATCAACGAGGCGTTTATTACCCTCAATTAATACACCGCTCATCACATCCTGCAAACCTGCTCCGATATAACTGGCAATACCTACCACTCCCAAAGCTGCACCCGAAGCATTGCGAGGAGCAATATCCACAGCCATTAATCCACCCAGAAAGCAAATTAGCACACCGATACCCAGGCCAAAGAGAATCATCGCTAAAGCATCCATCCAAAAATGTACACCCGGAACAAGCAGGAAAAGACATAGAGCAAACACATTCATCAAACCGAAAATCAAGGCAGGAATATTGCGACGACCGCCAAAAAACCTATCTGAGATAACGCCAGAAAACATTGTTCCTACAATGCCGAATACCGAACTTATAGAAATAATGAAACTGGCATCCAACGTAGAATAGCCCTTCTCAGCCTGCAGATAGAAAACACCCCAGCTATTTACCGCATAGCGGCTGATGTACATGAAAGCACTACTAAGTGCAAGTATCCAAATAGCCGGGTTTCTCAATACCGCTTTTTGAGCACGATTGAACTCCTCCGTCTCTAAAGCATCCATCTCCTTTTTCTTTTCAGGAGCATTGACAGCAGGAAGTCCCTTGCTCTGAGGAGTATCATGGAAAAAACGCCAGACTACCAAAGCGCCAATCAGACCGACAAGGCCAGCACCCAGAAAACCGTAACGCCATCCCAGTGCACTTACAATAGAGGCTACGATAATGAAAGTCATTGCCTCACCGATGTTGTGACTCGCACTCCAAAAGCCGTAAAAAGAACCACGTTTCTTGTCCGTGAACCAACGGGACAAGCCGACCACACAAGAAGCAGCACCCATAGACTGAAACCATCCGCTGATACCCCAAAGAACGGCAAACAGAATAAAAGAATGTACAAATCCCAAACAGAGGTTCACCAAAGCAGTCACCAGCAAACCGGTCGACATAAAACGATTGATATTGCTACGGTCAGCAAGAAAACCGTTCATAAACTTACCTACAGCATAGGTAAAGAACAGCACAGCACCGATAATGCCCAATTCTGTTTCCGAGAAAACGCCCTCATCTACAATCGGTTTCTTTACGACATTCAGGCTCAAACGACAAACATAATACATGCCATAACCAAGTGTAGCAGCAAGAAAAGTAGACCACTGAAAACGTTTCAAACGCTGTTTCTGTTCGGACAAAGATTCTTCATTACAGGGTTTCGGTTGTGAAACCCTGTAAAAGTTTATTATATTCTTCAACATACTTTTAAGTAACCCTTACATCTCAATCATGCAGTTTTCTTTTCCGTAAATAGTCCAGCAAGTAAGCAGGCCTGTCAGTTTGAATGATACGGCATCCTAATGTATCAATTAAGTAGCCATAACCTGAATCCGGATTCTGCAAAGACATATCATCATCATGCCCGCCAGCCATTGTATCCCATAAAGTATTATACCAAATTAGAGAACGTCCATTCAGGGTAGTTGCAAGTTTTTTAGGAAGCAAGTTTGTATCTTTTACAAATAGTAACTCAAAAGCAACTGGAGACATATCTTTAATAAAAGCCTCTATGTGTTTCTCGGCTCCAGAAGCATCAAGGTCAACAATTGGCATATAAATTACATCTTCCAAATAATCACCAAATTGTTTCTTCACTTCGGCAACCGGTCTTCTCCCTTTCATTATAATTTGTTTGGTAGTTCCGGTTTTCTTCATAAGCTCATAAATCTGATCAAAGTAAAGGTCTGCCTGATCCAAATTTATCATGATTTTTCCTTTAGCATGCAACAATGCCTCTTCCAAAGTCGGCACTTTGTGAATAGTACGGATATTACAACCATTTCTCAAATTCAACTTACGAATATCACTCAATGTGTTTTCAGAAACCAATCCTTTTCCGGTAGTAGTACGATCCAATGTGCGGTCGTGCATAAGAATCAGTTCGCCGTCTTTCGTTTTCTTAACATCCAACTCAACAATGTCTACTCCCATTTTAATAGCGTTATCTATTGCTTCCAACGAATTTTCAGGAAAATTACGCCAATCTCCACGATGAGCCACTACAATTACAGAAGTCGAATCGCGACTCATCAGCTTTTCACGAATCTGCGCAACATGATCTTGTGCTGAAAGTTGCAATGCAACAAAGACAGCATACAATAATATATATATTTTTTTCATTTCTATTATTTTTAAAAGCCTGGAGAGTTATCTCTCCAGGATAGTTTATTAATTACTCAACCGTATACCCTTCATTCTGCCAGCCGCCCTTATCACTGACATTCTCTATTTCTGTCTGAGGAATCGGATATAACTGACGATAAGCAGCTATTCCCGGAAATACAGTAGTCATTTGTCCGGTACGTACGATATCAAACCAACGGTCACATTCCAAAGCCAATTCCAAACGCCGTTCTTTATATACAGCCTGACGAAAAATTTCTTTTGTAGATAGCTCTTCTAATGTCTTTCCCATGAGATTAGCATTAATACGAACTGCATTTAAAGCATCCAAAGCTTCCTGTGTAGGAATGGCAGAAAGTTCATTGGCAGCTTCTGCGTACATCAACATCACTTCGGCACAACGCATAACAGGGAAATCCGCACTTGTTTCATTATTTGTTGCGGGAGCATCGAATTTACCCGGCCGCTGACCGCTTCCCGTTGGAGCTACTAACGCTTTCCGATTATCGTCATTATTTTCAAATTCAGCCTGTTCCAAAGATATTATATTACCGTTATCATTATTTCTATATCGATTATTCTGATGAACGGATTCTCCTACACCACCTTTCAGATACTGGACTGCAAAAATTATATCTTTACTAGTCTTTAAATTATTAGGAAAAGTTTGAGGCATAGGTACCAAAGATAAATTCCGCTTAGCATTGATATCAGCAACTACAGAAGTCAATTCATTAATCACTTCTTGATAGTTTTTCATGTATAAATATACTTTTGCCAACAAAGCACGTGCTGCATAAGATGTAGCACGCCCTCGCTCTGATTCATCCCACACTTCCGGCAAACCTTTAGCTACAATCAAGTCTTTGATAATCAAGTCATAAACCTCACTAACAGGAGAACGCTTGTTGTTACGTGCTTCAGCTACAGTCTGCGTTTTTGTAATAATAGGAACCTCTCCCCATAAACGCACTAGATTAAAGTAACACAATGCACGTACAAAAGAAGCCTGTCCTGCTATTTGCGTTCGTTGTTCTTCAGTCATTTGTACTTTCTCCATATTTTGGAGTACAAGATTACAACGATAAATAGTCTTATATAAAGAAAGCCATGCACCCGACAAATTGGAATTAGCCGGAGTTTCGGTAAATACCTCTATTTGATAGGTAATACCACCACTGGCACCAGAATTGTCATTCTTAACATTATCCCCCCGAACTTCCATTAAAGTCATGAACTTAGAACCATATTGATCACTCGATTGCAACTCATCATAAATACCAATAATAGCCCCTTCTAATCCCTTGACATCCGTATAAAAAGTTTCCTCTGTAGGAAAATCAACAGGTTTCAAATCTATAAAATCATTACAACCAGAAAGAGCAATCGCTGTAAAAATAGATATTATTATTTTTTTCATATTATAGTATTTTTAAGATTAAAACGTAAGGTTAACACCTATAGAGGTGGTTCTTGCCAACGGATAAACCCCATAATCCTCACCATTGGTAGTCACTGCACTACGATTGGAAACTTCTGGATTATAACCTTCATAGTGAGTGAATGTAAATGGATTTTGGAGTGAGCAATAGATACGAGCAGATTTTAAATAAACCTTCTTTATCCAATTTTCAGGTAATGTATATCCTAATGAAATATTCTTGATACGTAAATACGAACCATCCTCTACATGCCAAGTAGATGTAGTACCATTCTGTCCTTTGCTAACACGATTGGCACGCACGTTCATTCCACTTCCCGGCTCATCTTCCGACTTCCAACGGTTTAAAGCACCCTTATAATTATTCATATTCCCTTCATGATTATAAAAATAGCGCCGAGAAAGATTCAAGATTTCATTTCCTTGAACACCCTGAAATACGATGCCAAAGTCAATACCTTTCCAAGCTAACGTTGCACCAAAGCCGTAAGTAAAGTCCGGCATATAATTACCTACAATAGCACGGTCTGTATCTGAGATATCAAGCACTTTATCACCATTCACATCTTTAAACTTGAAATCTCCGGGTTTCGTGTCTGCTAAGCCGTAGTTTGTTGGAGAATCCATATAGTGCAAGGTTGCATCCACTTCTTCCTGATTCTTGAAAACTCCCTCTACTACAGGTAAAAAACACCTTCCAATAGGCTCACCTACACGGGTTATAAAATAAGCATTACTCACTGAACCGGAAGAAATTATATCTGCATTACCAGGCCCGAGTTCCTTTACTTCATTGATGTTTTTCGAAATATTAAAATATACACTCCAATTAAAATCACCCATCTTCTGGTTGGTAGCAATATTAAATTCCACACCTTTGTTATTGACTTTACCAATATTTTCCAGACGAGTTTTATACCCTGTTGTCATCGGAACCGGAACATCCAATAATAAATCATAAGTATTACTATTGTATAAGTCCAAACCCAAAGTCAGACGGTTTTTAAATAATGATGCATCAAAACCAATATTAACTTGAGCTGTCTTCTCCCAATGTAGTTCAGGATTAGGCATACTCTTGGGGGCAGCTCCCTTAACAACATCTGCACTATTCCCACCTAATACATAGCTGTAATAAGCAACTTCTCCCTGAGCCCCATAATTGGGAATACGGAAATTACCCGTCAAACCATAACTGGCACGAAGTTTCAAATCATCAATAAAGGTCAATGATTTCATAAAAGGCTCTTCCGTTAAACGCCATCCCGCCGATACCGAAGGGAACCACCCCCAACGATTATCCTTACCAAAACGAGAGGCACCATCTGCACGAAGTGCTCCAGTAACCATATATTTACCTTTATAATTATATTGGACTCTAGCAAGTCCTGAAAGCAAAGCCCACTCAGAAGCATGAGAGTCTCCGCGCGTTACAGTACCGGCATTCAGAGTAGGCACATTATTTGTTATAAATCCATTAGCAAAAGCGTATGTACTCTCATCGCGCTGATATTGCATAGTCCACCCTGCCAACGCAGAAATAGAATGCCCTTTAATATCCTTATTATAGGTTACAGTTTGCTCAAACAACCAATTATACATCTTAGCCGTTTTGGCTGTTGCTTCAGGCTCAGATTCCGGATTACCTTCCGTATTGGCAACAGGAATAGTAGATGGACGAAATGTATCTTGTGAGCTGTTGTAAATATCTATACCAAAATTTGCACGATATTTTAATTCGGGCATAAAAGCTACTTCTCCATAAACATTACCAAATATACGGGAAGCTTTTGTTTCATCCTTTTGCAACAAAGCCAATGCTACCGGATTCCACACTTGAGTTTGGCTATTTCCTTTTTTAACAGAACCATCCTCTAGTGTCGTCTGGGTATTCGGACTCCAAGCATTCTGTGCAAAACAAAAAGAACCATCAGCATTGTAAACAGGAAATATAGGAGCACTATGCAAAGCTGAAGCAATAATGCCACCACCATCCTTATTATAAGCACCATCAGAGTTCACTGCATTCTCTATCGTTACAGACGGATTTAAAGAGAGCCCAAACTTAAAAATACCTTCAGTAACATCCAGATTAAAACGAGAACTATATCTCGTAAAATCACTGTTAATAATTACACCGTCTTGTGACAAGTAATCTACAGAAGCATAATATTTTATCTTCTGACTTCCACCAGATACCGAAACAGAATGATTCTGCATACCTGCCGTACGAAAAATCTCGTCTTGCCAATCTGTATCAACCAATCCCTTTTCACCCATTAGATAAGGTAAGATTTCAACCGGAACAATCGTATTATAATCATTACCGGTATTTTGTAAACGTATGGCATTACTATCAGTAATACTAAAGGCCAAAGGCTGTTTATTTTGAGCGATACGCTTACGGTTTACCGCTTCCATTTTATCTACATAGGTATTATTTCGAGCGTCGTTTACCAAATCGGCATATTCGTAAGCGTTCAGCATATCTATTTTTTTAGATACAGTCTGCCAACCATAATATCCATTATAAGAAACCGTAGCTCGTCCTTCCTGTCCTTTCTTGGTAGTAATCAGCACTACGCCATTAGAGCCTCGCGACCCATAAATAGCAGAAGAGGAAGCATCTTTCAGAACCTCAATAGACTCCACATCATTCATGTTGAAAGTATTCAGTTGCTCTTTGGCAAGAGGTACTCCATCTACTACATACAACGGTGATGTTCCAGCAGTAATAGTACCTGTACCACGCACCTTAATTTGTAAAGAAGAACCCGGTGCACCTGTAGATTGTGAAACTTGTACACCCGGCATTTTGCCAACCATTGCTTCAGCCATAGAAGTTACAGGCTGTCCTTTCAAATCACTGGCACGTATACTGGCAATAGCAGTTGTCACATCGCGCTTCTTCTGTACACCATATCCTACTACTACAACTTCATCCAGCAATTCATTATCCTCTTTCATCATTATTTTATCAAGTCCTTTGCCATTGGCTTTCAACTCTACTGTCTGATAACCGATATATGAAAAGGCAAGTAATGCATTTTCCGGCACGTCTATCAAATTATAATTTCCATCCATATCAGTAATTACACCATTAGTAGTGCCTTTTACCAATACACTGGCACCAATGATAGGTTCACCATCTTGATCGACAACTCTTCCCTTGAGATTTCTCAGTTTTATACCTTTCGAAGTGCTTTGTCCGGTTTTCTGTTTACCAACAGATATTGTATGATTATCCCTATTGAAATACAATTTTGTCTGTAAAGTAATACGCTCCAAAACATCCTGTAGAGAGGCATTTGATACTTTGAGGGTAATGCGGGGAGCTGAATTAACAATTTCTTGATCATAGAAAAACTTCAGTCCTGTTTGTATACTCAATTGATTAAAGACATTTTCTGCCGTTTCGTTCTGAACATTTAATGTTATGCCCTTCACTTCTTGCGCCTGTATATAATAACTTGTAAATGAAAAGCATATGAAAAGTAAAAAAGCTAAAAATGAATGTACATTTTCAGATTTCCTTTTTGTATTAGGAAGATTATTCATAAATTTGTGCGTTTTAGTAATTGTAATAAATTATTTAAAACAAAGGTTTGTAATACACGAGACGCTATTCACACGGGTCGAAACGAATGAATATCTGTCCGGATTACTAGTATAGGGGCTGCTCTGAGAGATAGCTCCTATTTTTTGGCAGATTAAGATGGTGGTTTCATATCCGATATAGACTAATGTTTAACAATACAAATATAATACACTGTAGTTCTCAAAGACAGGGGTGTATTTTATATTTTTTCACTATTTATAGAGCTGAATCATATTCCCCATTCTCTTGTAATGAATACCGCTTGTATACTCCACAGCCTGTAATACAGCGTCCAAACTCTTATTATCATGTTCACCAGAAATGAGATTGTCAAAATTCTGTCCCTCAGCAAAAGTAATGCGACAATTATACATACGCTCCAATTCTTTAGCCACATCATGTATCGGAGTACTATTGAAACGTAAATTACCTTTTCGCCAAACCGCCATAGTGCGTTCTTCGCGCCTCTTATTATATTCTCCTGAAACAGTATTGATAAGCACCTGCTCTTTAGCACGTAGACGCATCATCGCTTCCGGCAAATCAACCTGGACTTTACCACTTTCCACATCTACTGATACTACCTCGTCCGAAGAATAAGATTTGATATTAAAACAAGTACCCAAGACACGCACATCGAAGTGGCGGTCGTGGAAGTGGGGGGTATCCACTATGAAAGGCTGCTTCTCATTATGATATACGCGAAAATACCCTTCACCTTCCAGTTCTATTCTACGTTCCTTACCGGTAAAACGATCTGGATAGTGAACACGCGAACAAGAGTTTAATATCAATGTCGTACCATCGGGAAGCTGTACTTCCTTGCGTTCGCCAAAAGAAGTAGAAGCCTCTAAATAAGATACCTGTGTTCTATCTATATAGCGAATGTAACTAATACTGCCAAATACAAGACAAACCATCGCAGCCACACTTGACACAGCCAATGCAGCCCGACGAATCCACATACGTTTCTTATGCTCTATACGCTTTAATAACAGTCGCGCCTCTTTTTTATATTGTTCGCGTTCAAGGTCTGTCTGCGGTGATTGCAGGGAAGTTTCTTCCCATACTTCAGCAGCCAGATCCTGAAGCATATCTGTATCATACTCCGAAGTCTGTAACTCATCCAACAACTTACGGGCATCATCCATTGTATACAGATCGTCCAAATAACGACGCAGCAGTGATTTATTATTTTCACTATTTTTCATAAAATATAATTCTAAATGAAGCAAGATTATTAAAAATAACCCTTTGACATTAAGATATACACATAAGAAAAGAATGACTGGGGTGTGATTAATATTTTTTAATATACACTGTTAACCAAAAGCCTTTATTAATAATAAAATCATGATTATCAATAACTGAAAACACAGAAAAGTACAAAATAAAGTCAGTGATTCTACATAAATAAGCAAGTTCAAATCAATATTTTTTGTCGAATAAATACCTGAATTTATCATTTTATAAATTCAAACAAATAAGAATCAAAATCAAATCAGAACCTACTATCGAATTCTTTTCCAAATAAGCACGCAGTGTTTTCAATGATATGGAAATGGATTCTTGTACCGTATTAACAGAAATACCTAATACTTCAGCTATTTCACGATGAGACATTTGTTGCTCCCGACTCATCTCGAATATTTCACGTTGGCGAGGGGTCAACTGTTGCAATGCACAGGAAATAAATTGCCGCAAGTCGTTTGCTATAATTTCATCTCTTGTTTCGTTGGTATAATTCACAGCTTGTGAAAGTATCTGTTCCCTTAATTTATCTTGATAAGACAAATCGCGTAGCTGATTCAGTATACGGTTTCGCACGATTGTATACAGATAAGCGGAAAATGAAGCATCCGGATTGATGAAACGGCGTCCCTGCCACACTATTGTAAAAGCATCCTGAAAAATATCTTCCGCATATTCACGCGATTTCAAAAAGCGCATAGCAAAGTATATCAAACGATTCTTATAGGCAGCATAAAGCTCACAAAAAGCATCTTCTTCTCCTTCAATCAAACGAAGTACCAAAGAACGTTCATCACTAGGAATTTTGGTTGCGTACATACTGTATTTTTAGATTTTGCGACAAAGGTATCGTTATGATGTTACAAACCTATGTAAAATTCAGGAAATAAAAAAGGAAAAGGACGTATTCTACTCTTTATTAAACGGAAATTCACTATCTTCGTATCAATAAAGCAATAATAGAATGCTAAGAGGAATCTGCTTTTGCATATGTATGTCGGTGATGCTTTCTTTGTTTGCCCAAAATGAAGAAAGCAATTTTATTGCACCTGACCGTACTGTCCATAAACGTTCGGAAATTATCAAAAGAGCAATAAAAAAATTCCTCGATTTCAGCGATTTCGACACAGCATATATCAGCCCCAATCGATATAACTACGCCTTAATGCTCGATCATTTCACTAATTACGAATACTATTCCGTAGGAAGCGGTACCCCCGAACCGCAACGTTTGCGTTTCTCACCAAAACCACATAATAAAATAGGCGTTTACTTTGGCTGGCGCTGGCTTTTTCTAGGATGGGCTGTCGATGCAGACGGACTTTACGGAAAGAAAAACGGAAAAAAAAGAGGCAGAGAGTTCGACCTCAGTCTTTACAGTTCTAAACTAGGTGTGGATATTTTTTATAAACGTACCGGAAACTCTTACAAAATACACAAAATAACAGGGTTCTCCGACCGTATTCCAACCGATTATTCTGAAGATTTCAACGGGCTGAAAGTAAAGATGAAAGGGTTGAATCTATATTATATATTCAATAACAGACGCTTTTCTTATCCTGCCGCTTTCAGCCAGTCCACCAACCAGCGGCGCAGTGCCGGCTCTTTTATTACCGGATTTTCCGTATCTGCGCATAATCTGGATTTTGATTACACCCAATTGCCCCCTATCATTCAGGAAACGATGAATCCGGGCATGAAAGTAAATCATATAAAATACACCAATATCAGCCTTAACTTCGGCTATGCCTATAACTGGGTATTTGCACGCAACTGCCTTGCCTGCTTGTCACTTAATCCGGCAGTAGCCTACAAAACCTCACGCATCAGAAAAGCGGAAGAAGAAACAGACGAATGGTACAAAAACTTCAATATCGACTTCATCCTGCGTGTAGGTATCGTGTACAACAACAGCAAATATTTTGCAGGTACTTCATTCGTAGGCAGAACATACGATTATTACCGGAACAATTTCTCATTGAACAACGGCTTCGGGACACTGCAAGTGTATGCAGGCTTTAACTTCTGCTTGAAAAAGGAACACCGCAAGAAAAAACAATGACAGCCCGTTCTTATCAGAAAGAATAAGTACAAGCCACTCCTACTATATTTTTTCGCGCCTTACTCTCCCACTGACGGCAATAAAAGACGTCCGCTTCCCAACAATCAGAAAACAACGGAAGCACCACTCCGCCACGATAACGCATACGCTGTACATCAAACCGTTCTCCACGGTTCAATCCGTTATACATTTCAACAGAAGCATAAGGCTCTATCTTGCATTTCGGAATATCATACGCCAATTTAACACGCGAACGCCAACGAAACTCATCGCCACTGCTGTCGAAAGTATGTTGAAAACGCTCACGAAGTGAAACCTTCAGTCTTTGTACACGCGTGGAAAGCGTTCCGTCAAAATGATAACGGTGACGGAATTTCCAACCGGCTTCTCCACGATTGCGGTAATGGATTTCGTAACCGGCCGCTACTTTCAGAAAAGGAAGCACAGAATAGGCTCCACCCACATCCAATCCCCAGCGGTCTGTCTTACCCAAATCATCCTTTGTACGCCATTCCAATTTTCCGGACAAGGTAAATGCCGGCTTTACTTTATATTTAAAACCGGCACTTGCCCATGTAGTAAAGTCTTTCTCCTGTGCATGCAGAAAAGCAGGTACAATACATAATACCACTACTACCAAACCATAGATTTTCCACGTATAAGAATCCTTTTTTATCATAACTGTTCCTGAATATATCATTTAACATTGATTTCACGTGTGCAAAGCTAAAGATTAATTCTGTAACAAAACTGTAATATCAGATTTCTTTACACAAAACCGATTGTTACGGCAAAAAATCCAAGTTGTTTTTTCAGGATAGCGGAATTATGGCTAAAAAACGACTTGCCCGTGCGAAATTTCTTTCAAATGCTTCTCTATCTTTTCAAAGAAGGACGCCAGATGCGACCCATCTACAAAAGCATGATTCACATATATGGAAAGCGGAAAGACCAGACGCTCTCCGCGGGACACCACTTTACCGGTAGTCATCAACGGAT
>ENA-OPDT01000191-OPDT01000191.1-human-gut-metagenome-genome-assembly--contig:-NODE-191-length-21635-cov-2.967980_pt1 | contig 21635 bp, 17 predicted proteins | sample MGYA00241627_ERZ501517 | MGnify/ENA primary metagenome ERZ501517 (study PRJEB25962, sample SAMEA2042435) | human gut metagenome | biome: human gut; feature: human-associated habitat; material: faeces... | reverse complement strand
GGGCCGCGGCCAGGGCGCTGTGGCCGATGCCATGACTTACCAGACTGCCCAGTCGGATATCTTTGTGGGCGGCGATGTGTACACCGGCCCGCGCTTTGCTATTGATGCGATTGCCGCAGGCAAGCAGGGTGCCACCTCCATCCACCGCTTTGTGCAGCCCAACACCAGCATGACCATCGGACGCGACCGCCGCAGCTTCACTCCGCTGAACAAAGACGATATCAAATTCCCGTCCTATGACACGGCGGGCCGTAAGGAGGCCGGTATGGACGAGTCGATAGACGCGAAGATGTCCTTCAAGGACGCGCATCTGGATCTGACCGAAGAGCAGGTCAAGATTGAGACCGGGCGCTGCCTCGGATGCGGCGCATCGTATGTCGACTACAACAAGTGCATCGGTTGCGGCCTCTGCACGACGAAGTGCGAATTTGACGCTATCCACCTCGTGCGCGACCATCCGGAATGCTCGAAGATGTGCGTTGCCGAGGACAAGGTCGGCGGACTTCTGAAATATTCCGTCAAGCGCGCCTTCAAGATTCTGGGTCACTTAGGCTCGGACGAGGCGAAGGAGATGGCGAAAAAGCGCAAGGCCTATAAGCAGGCTCAGCAGAACAAGGATTGATTTCATGCATGAATTAGGCATAGTTCTCCATGTCATAGATCAGGTGGAGGAGCTCGCCAAGGAAAACAATGTCAGCAAGGTGACCCGCCTCACGCTTGAGGTCGGCGAAGTGTCGTCGATAGTTCCGTCGTATTTTTCGGACTGCTTCGAATGGGCGAAGAAAAAGACGGAATATATGCAGGATACCGAGCTTGAAATGATTATTCTCGAGGGCGTCTCCTACTGCAAAGACTGCAAAAAGACCTACAAGACAACGGAATACGCAAAAAAATGCCCGCACTGCGGCAGCGACAACACCTATCTCGTGACAGGCAACGAGCTGCGCATCAAGGACATTGCGGTTGTTGACAAAAAATAGCCGTGCGGTAAAACAAAAGACAGCACCGTTTCTGAAAATTGAAACGGTGCTGTAATTTTTTATTTTTCAGTGTCTCTCGTCAAAATTCGAATAGGTCTCGCAGAAGCGCGCCTGGAACGATGCCGGTTCATCGCCTGCATAGAGGTGAGAAATATCGCCGAATGCGTTGCATCTGAAAACGGCTTTCCCCTGCTCGCGTTCCTCGGTTATCAGCGTCGTCACCGAGGTCGGCAGCGCGACAAAATTATGCCAGAGCACAACGGGCGATATCTTTAAAATATGCGAGAGCAGGACGCACTCCACGCCGAAATGGCAGAAGAGCACCACGGTGTCGCTGTTCTCCCGCTCGACTCTGTATATCTTGCCGTCATGGACATAGCCGTGGCGCGCAAGCAGCTCGTCTATGCCGTCGCAGACGGTTTTGTATTTTTCGGGCACGTCTCCGCTGCTGTAAAACGGGGTGGATATCCACTTGTCCTTGTCGTAATAGTCGTCGTTTTCGCTCAGAAACGCAGGCGTTCTGTCCCAGGAATAGGTGCGCTCCCCGCTCTCCGGGTCTATGACATAGCCGTCGAACTCGCGAAGCCAGTCGAATATCTCCGCCGTTCTGCCGAGCGCGTTGAGCGTCGCTTTTGAAGTGTCCTTCGCCCTGCCGAGCGGCGAGCAGTAGAACGCCGCAACATCGAGCTTCGTCAGCCTGTTTTTGAGCAGCTCCGCCTCGCGCCAACCCTTGGGGGTCAGCGAGTCTATCGAATAATCCGGGTCTCCGTGGCGAACAATGAGAAGTTTCATTCAGGTTACCTCCGCAGTTGAGTCTTTTAAAATTATATTACTTTCGTCGGGATTTTTCAACAGGAGTGAATATTTAAAAATCCGAATGTAAATAAAAAAGATCATGATCCGTAAACCATGACCTTTTTGCGTTCTATGCCGTGCGTAGCTCTCGTTTATTCCTCGCTGACTACGCTCGAATATGCGGTAGTCACGCTGAGCCCCGGAACGGTTCCGAGCTTTTCGGCAAGCGAAGAGATAGTCTCAAGCGGCGCGTCGAGGGCGACGGAAACTATATTCACGCCCTTTGCGCGGTAAGGTATTCCCATCCTGCCGATTATGTGTTCGCCGAAATCGTGCAAAAGCGCGTTGAGCTGCTCGACGGACTCCTCTTTTTCGACAACAACCGACATCACGGCAACTATCGTCTGCATAAAAACATCTCCTTACTTGAGAATCTTTATATTTCCGATAATCGGCAGCTCCTTTGCAGTGCCCTTGGCGGCATTGATGATTCCGATTACCGTAAGCACCGCAAACGCGATGTTAACCAAGCTGCACACGCCGCCGATAATAAGAGAAACAGTTTCGTTGACGGCTCCGACAGCGCTGACTATTATTCTGCTAACGAACGTCCATGCGAACTGGGCTATCGCGAGGACAAGTCCCTGATTCGTGTGGAAGCGCGCATATCTCGATTCCCTTGCGGCAAAGAGCGGAACAAGCACGAGTATTCCCAAATAAGCGAGTACCGCCATAACCTTGTTCGACTGAATGTCGTTTTGGTCGAACTCAGACGTTGTGTCGGGCGTGTTGTTGAGCTCATTGATTTTTGTTCCGAAATCCTTCTTTTCCTCTTCCCACGGCTCTGCCTTAGGCGCTCCGGGCACAACGGGCGCGCCGCAGTCGGGGCAAAAGCGCGCCTCGTCATCTATCTTTGAGCCGCAGTTGGTGCAAAATGCCATTATTGTGTATCCTCCCTGATTCCTTAAAGTATTCTAATTATACCAACATTCCGCAAAGTTTACAAGCGCAAAGCGGCACTCGCTCTCAAAGCTCTCTCTGTGCATCGGCAAGCAGGCTCTCTTCCTCCCTGTGCCAGAGATATGCGAGCGTGCCGATGTAACCCTCTTTCCACGGCTTGTATTTGCCGTTGTAGTGGACTATCGAGCAGTTCTTCTCAATCCACTCGTGAGTCTTGAGGCTGTGGAGCGCGGTCTTTTCGTCGAGGTTATATATCTCCGGCGAGACATAGCGCGTTTTGGTGCAGTAGAGCGCGTTTATAACATCCTGGTCGCCGAGAGGCAGATTATCGGCGTTCTTGTCGATATAGTCGAAAAGCTCCTTTGACGTGTAGCTGCGCCTGAGCTCGTCGAGGTTCATCATAAGTATGCCCGCATTGATATATCGTGAGCCCTCAGGCATACCCAAACGGATATGATTGATATCCTCGACCACGCCAAAAGTGTGGCTCGCCCCGGCGAAGCAAAAGCAGTCGAGATCCATGTTATAGAGATCGGATATGGAGTTGAGAATCAGCGTGTCCGGGTCGATATAAAGTATTCTGTCGAGCTCGGCGGGTAGAAATTCGTGCGCGGTGAGCCGATAATATGTCTCTTTGGTTATCCTGTCCTCCGTCGGAGCGTCGGCGTTGAGCTCGTGGGAAAGGCGGATGGAATGGACATTGAAGCGGCTGCGGTCGATGCCGCGGAATATGCTGTCGATATTCTCGTCGGTCAGCGACGAGTGGGCTATGTATAAATCGAACTTCGGACAGTCGTCCGTGCGAACGAGCGAATGGAGCATCACGGACAGCGGCCGGATATAATTGGCGTCAAGCGTTACGAGTATGTTCATCAAAGACCTCCCGGTTATAGATTTCAATTAGATTATAATACATTTTCCCCTCTGTTTCAAGCGCAGAAAACGCCGCCACAAAGGACGGCGTTTTGTACTTTATATTTTCTTCTGCGCGCAGGCTTCGATAAGCTTTATCGTGTAATCAAACCTTTCGGTCATGCTCACTCCACCTGTCGATGAAGTAAACTTTGACACGTTGTTGTTACAAGCAACTTGCTATGTACCTGCAAGCATCGTCTTTGTGATACCACAGCACTTGTCAGGAATATTCCTGAAACCTTTTTAAGGGTTTGGGATTCTCCCAACAATTTGCCTTTTGTCCCCAAAAGGTGATGCTTGTCCAGATGAAATAGGCTTTAACAGTAGACTAAAAATTAGTCGTTGTCATTTAAAACCACTTCTATCCCTAATAATTCTCGCTTAAGTGTTGGAAGTTTTTGGCAAAATTTTTCCAGTAATCCTATCTCCGTATTGAGATAAAAGCAACAGTTGTGACTACTGTAATTCCCACCATCATCCAATTCCATATATACTTCTATCAAAATATGTCCCAACCTATCTTTGTGTATAAATTCAAATGTTATACATGCGTTGGAATCATCTCCTTTTTTACCATTTTCCCAAAAAAATTCTTTTGTTTTACCTTTAATAAAATCATTTAAGCCATTAAATAATGTATCAATGCTATCATCTGATATATATATATCATTTGTAGCTACAACATGACTAGACGCACAGGTGATTTTAACCTGATAGCAAAAAATATCCTGCCAAATCTTTTCTATTAAAATATAATCCGTCATTTGCTCCTCCATATTTATTTAAATTTAAAATCATCAAATATTTTTAATGTCTGGTTATAAACATAATGAATATTGATATTGCCTGTAAGCGCATTTATTTATCACCGTCCTTATTTCAGTCTCTGTCCTTGATTATAAGTATAACAGCAAACATTTCCGGTATCAATAAACAATTGCAAAAATTGACACTTTGCGCAGACAAGGCAAAAATAACAGACAAACATACAGATTTGCCATAAAATTCTCTGCAATGCTTTCTTTGGCGGACTATCGCCGCTCAACCGGCAGTAATTTTATTAAAAAAACCGCACCCCGTTTATCAGGCAACGCAGCTTGACAAACGGGGTGCGATTCACATTTACGGGGATTACAGAAAAGATCAGGTCAGACTGATTTTGTCTATTCGTTCGAGCTCATCGCTCGTAAAAGATGTGTTTTCGATTGCTTTTATATTATCGATGATTTGCGACGGCTTTGACGCGCCTATCAAAACGGAATTGACAATGCCGTCTTTCAGAACCCATGCCAGAGCCATTTCTGCGAGGGTCTGATTCCTCTCCTTTGCAATTTCCGAAAGCGCGCGGACTTTTTTGAGCTTCTCTTCGGTTATCGCGTTGACGGAGAGGAATCTGCCGTCGGTCATAACCCTGCTGTCGCTCGGAATGCCGTTTAGGTATCTGTCGGTCAGCAGACCCTGTGCAAGCGGACTGAAGGCGATAATACCCTTGTTCAGCCTTGCGGCGGTGCTTTTCAGACCGTTTTTCTCGATTGTTCTGTCAAATATCGAATACCTGTTTTGATTTATCACAAACGGGCATTTGAGGTCTTCGAGAATGCTGCACGCCTTTTCGAGATTTTCGCCGTCATAGTTGGAAACACCCGCATAGAGAGCCTTTCCGCTGCGAACCGCCTGCGCAAGCGCACCCATCGTTTCTTCGAGCGGAGTCTCGGGATCGAGGCAGTGGTGATAGAAAACATCAACATATTCAAGCCCCATGCGTTTGAGGCTCTGATCAAGACTCGCGAGAAGATATTTGCGGCTTCCGTTTCGGCATCCGTAGGGTCCCGGCCACATCTCATAGCCCGCCTTCGTGCTGATTATCATTTCATCGCGGTATGCCCTCATCTCGTTGGCAAAAATTTTGCCGAAATTCTCTTCCGCGCTGCCGGGCGCCGGGCCGTAATTATTTGCCAGGTCGAAATGCGTGATGCCGTTGTCGAATGCGGTGAAGCAGAGTTCTTTCATATTTGAATACTGCGCGTTATCGCCGAAGTTATGCCAAAATCCGAGCGACACCGCCGGCAGCTTCAGGCCGCTTTTTCCAAGGCGGTTATATTGCATCTTGTCGTATCTTTTTTCGTTTGCAACATACATATTGATTCTCCTATATATCCGTGTCACTCTGCCTTATCCCAGCCGGAATAGAGGGTCATGCTTTCGTTGACTGTATCCTTGCTGATGTCAAATGCTTTTGTGCAGTCTCTGTCGCTGTACCAACCGGTGAACACATAGCCCTCTTTGACGGGGTCGTTTTCAACATTGACAAGCTGACCGTGCATAACCTTCTGATTCTCTATCTGAGAGCCGCCGTTCGTGTCGAAAGTTACCGTAAAACCCGCATGACTTATCGCAAAAACTACACAGGCAATAAGAACAACAATACCCACGAGTATAAGCCTATCGGCGGTTCTTACAGATATTCTGACATTTCTGTAAAGCCCTCCCGGCTTTCTTTCTGTTGTAAGACCCATTGTGCTTTTTTCGTTATCCATGGTTTCACAGCCTTTCGGTTTCAGCATTCATTATCTGCGTGCGAGATATTTACGCATATCGATAGCGCAGGCAATAAGGATTATCATACCCTTGATGATATAAAGCATATTTGCGGACACGGAGAGGAAGTTGAGTCCTGCAAAAATTATCTGTAAAAGCAGAACGCCGACAACTATTCCGCTTATCTTTCCTGTGCCGCCGACGAACGACACGCCGCCTATAACGCAGGCTGCAATGGCGTCGCATTCATAGTTGAGTCCGGTGTTTGCGGAGCAGGAAGCGATACGCGCACCCTCGATGAATCCCGTTATGCCGTACATAACGCCTGCAAGAATAAACACAATGAGAATCGTCACAAAGACATTTACGCCCGAGACTCTTGCCGCCTCTTCGTTTGAGCCGACCGCAAACATATTTTTGCCGAACTTCGTCTTATTCCAGACGACCCACATGACAGCGGTCAGAATAATTGAATAGAGAACATATTTCGGGATCGCAACGCCGTCAATCGAGAACAGCGTGCCGGTGATAAACTTAGTGTAAGACGGATCGAGACCGGAGAGCGTCTGTCCGTTGTTTCCGCCTATCATAAGATACATAAGAACCGTACCGAAAACGATAAGCTGGGTCGAAAGAGTGACTATAAACGGATGAAGCTTGAACTTAGCAACGAAAAATCCGTTCACAAGGCCGACTGCGGCGCCTATGGCTATAACCGCGAGGAGCACGACGATCAGCGGCATCGTGTCAAGGCCCTTGAACATCTTGTTCGCATAATCGCTCATCTGGAGCAGAGAAGCGGCGACACAAGCCGTGAGTCCGACGCAGCGGCCGGCGGAAATATCGGTACCGGTCAGCACTATGCATCCCGCAATGCCCAAAGCGATCGGCAGTTTTGTCGCCGTGAGCGAGATTATGTTCACTATTGATGAAATGCTCAGGAACGCCGGCACCTTGACCGCAATAAAAATCACGGAAATCGCGATTATTATATACATCGCGTTGTTGAACAGCAGATCCGTCACAAGTCTTTTTTTATCGCCGCGGTCTGCCGCTTTGAATTTTTGGAGCCAGAGCGAAACGCGCGAGCGCTTTACTTTTTTTGCACTTGTATCAGCCATGATGATTCCTCCTTAGACATATTTCGCCGCAAGGGTCATTATTTCTTCCTGGTTCGTCGTTCCTGCGTCCACTTCGCCCGCGAGCCTGCCGCCCGACATAACGAGTATCTTGTCGCAGACGCCCAAGAGCTCCGGCATTTCGGAGGAGACCATGATAACGGTTTTTCCCTTTTTGGCGAGGTCGAGAATAAGCTGATATATCTCATATTTCGCGCCGACATCAATACCTCTTGTTGGCTCGTCGAGCAGGAGCACCGTGGGGTCGGTCAGAAGCCACCTTGCAAAAATAACCTTCTGCTGATTGCCGCCCGAAAGAGAGCTTATCTTCGTCTCCTGGCTGGGAGTCTTTATTTTCAGGGAGTTTATGTACTTGTCGGTAGTTACCTTCATTTTCTTCTTGCTGACGAACGGGCCCGTCATATACTTCTTCAGGCTTGCAACAGTCGCATTCTCTCTGATGTTGAGAATGCCGAAGATTCCCGTCGCGCGCCGTTCTTCGGTCAGAAGCGCAAATCCGTTTTTTATCGACTCGTGAGGAGTTTTGTTTTTTACCTCCTTGCCGTCAAGAAAAATCTTTCCGGAGCGGCGCGTCGTTATGCCGAAGATCTGCTCAAGAAGCTCTGTTCTGCCCGATCCGTCAAGTCCGGCGACACCGAGTATCTCTCCCCTGTTTGCCTTGAAGGACACATCTCTGAGATTTGTATATTCGCTGCCGAGGTTTTCGACTTTCAGCAGCACATCGCCGATCTCGTTATCCTTTTTCGGATAACGGTTCGTCAGCTCGCGTCCGACCATGAGTCTGATTATCTCGTTCATGGTAAGCTCGCTCGCGGGCTTCGTCGCGACCCATCTGCCGTCGCACATTATTGTGACCTCGTCGCTGATACGCAGTATCTCTTCCATTTTGTGCGAGATATAGATAATCGCGCATCCGCGGTCGCGGAGCATATTGATTATGCGGAACAGATGCTCCGCCTCTTCCTCGGTAAGCGATGATGTGGGTTCGTCAAAGACGATTATTTTTGAATTATAAGAAACCGCTTTCGCGATCTCAACCATCTGTCTCTGCGAAACCGGCATAGTGCTCATTATTGTTTTGGGGTCAACATTTATTTCAAGCTCTTTGAATATTCTCGCCGTTTCGTCATACATTTTCTTTTCGCTTGTAAACGGAAGAAATTTTGAAACAGTCGGGAATCTTCCGAGCCACATATTATCCATGACATTGCGTTTGAGAGCCTGGTTGAGCTCCTGGTGAACCATCGCGACTCCGTTTTCAAGGGCTTCCTTGGAGTTTTTGTAATTCACCTCTTGGCCGTCGACATATATATGTCCGCCGTCCTTGCTGTAAACGCCGAAGAGGCATTTCATAAGAGTTGACTTGCCCGCGCCGTTTTCGCCCATAAGCGCGTGCACCGTCCCCCTTCTGACCGTCAGCTGCGCATGGTCGAGCGCCTTGACGCCGGGGAACGACTTTTCTATATCCACCATTTTGAGCAATACATCTTTATCGGAGTCCGGCTTATTTATATTGGTCTGCATATGTTTCACTCCTGTCTGCATCTGAGTTTTACGGTTGGGGCATAACGCCCCAACCGCAAATTGAAACCGTTTGATTATTCGCTCTCAGAAGTGTAAGCAGAATAGGGTATATTGACTCTCCAAGTGCCGACCGTATTTGCGGAATCGATGCCTTCGAGCGCATTTGTGCCGTTGAGCAGATTCTTCATGACGGTGGTTATAGCGGTTGCCATACCCTCGGCATCCTGCTTGATAGTGCCTATCATCGAGCCGGACTTGATAGCCGACTTTGCAGCATCTGTTGCGTCAACGCCGAACACGGGGATAACAGTCTTGCCGTCCTTGTTGTAGCCCGCGGTCTGAAGAGCGGATATTGCACCGAGCGCCATCTCGTCGTTGTTCGCGATAACGAGCTCGATCATATTCTTGTTGGACTCGGTGTACTGTGCGAGAGCTGTGCTCATATAGTTTGTTGCGGCGGCAGACGACCACAGTCCATCCTGGTCAACGAGGTACTTGTTCTTGTTTGCAGAATCGTAGAACTTGAGCTCGGGCTTTCCGGCAGCTTTGAGAATCGCGTTTGCGTCCTCAACACCGTACTTTGTACGCGCGATAGCTTCCATGTTGCCTTCCTGACCCTTGAACATAACGTAGCTGATGACTCCGTCATTGTTGAGGTCGAGCTTGCCATAGTTCTTCAGGACATATTCGCCTATCATTTTGCCCTGCATATGACCTGCCTGCTCATAGTCCGTGCCGACGAATACGCACTTGTCATAGCTCTCGATAACGGACTGCTCAACGGAGCGGTTGAAGAATATAACAGGAACGTTCTTCGCCTTGGCGAGATTGATGATGTTCTGCGCCGCGTCGTTTGAACCGGTGTCAACGACATTGACGATAAGCAGCGAAGAGCCCTTTGCAAGAGCGGTCTGAACCTGCTCGGTCTGCGTGGTCTGGTTGCCGTTGGCGTCATAGTCATTGTAGGTATATCCGCTGTCGCTCAGGATCTTGTCCATCGACGAGCGAACGGTGGAAATATACGCGTCGCTGAAGGTATAATAAAATACGGAAATCTCACCTTTTGTTGAGCCCTTGTCTCCGGAGCCGCCGCCGGACGAGCAGGCGGCAAAACTGGCTAACATGAGCACTGCCAATAATAATGCTAACAACTTTTTCATAAGATTACCTCCTTAAAAGAATTTCTTCGTTATCAGCATCTTCATTATAGCTTCGGGATTCAAAAAACAGAATGAGATTTTCTATCTAAAATGTATAAAATTTTACGATGTTGTCGAATCAATATATATACTTTGCCGCTTTAGCGAGAAGAAATCGCCCGGATGCTTATTTCTCACATCCGGGCGGTTTTGTTAATCATATTTATCGAAGCCGAAAAGGATCTTCTGAACATCAGCCGAGAACATATTGCTTCGGTCAACGACATAGACATCGGTTTTTATCACACTCTCGGTCTTCTTGCCCGAGAGTATGTTCGCCGCGTTCATAACGGCAAGATAGCCCATAGAAAACGGGTTCTGTACAATAAGCGTATCGAGTTCCCCCGTTTCGAGCATACCGACACATTCCGTGTTGTTGTCGAAGCCTATCGCGCAGACGTGCTCTTTTAGCCCGAGCTCCTTTATCGCCATTCCAACGCCGAGGGTCGACCATTCGTTGAATCCGACAAGAACATTGATCTGCGGATTCTCTTCAAGAAGCTTTCTTGCGCCCGCGGTCGCGCTCTGGGCATTGGACGAAACGCTGACCATAGCGACTATCCTGGCGTTTTTAACGTTTTTAATTTCGTCCTGAAAGCCCTGCAATCTCTTGCTGCCGTTTTCGGTGTTCTCGCCGTAATTTACTATTCCGATATTGATGCTCTCCTGCTCTCCGCAGAGCTTCTGCGCGACCTGAGCGGTTTTCAGTCCTGCGGAGTAATTGTCGGTTGCGATAAACAGCTCTTTGTCCGCCACATCAACATCGCTGTCCACGGTTATTATTTTTATGCCCTTCTCCGCCGCCTTGCGAACAGCCGGGGCATTTTTTTCATAATCTATCGCAGACAGGATAATGGCGCCGACATTTCGCGAAACGGCATTTTCTATCATCCTGTTCTGGGTTTCGTAGTCCTCCTCGTTATCCGGTCCCTCGAAAGTGATATCGATATTGAACTCGGTCGCGGCGGAGAGAGCGCCCTTTTTCACATCGTTCCAAAAATCCGATTCGCTTCCCTTTATTATTATGGCGACGCTCGGGGTGTCGGAATCAAAGCCCTGCCCGTCCTTGCATCCGGATAAGCCGCAGAGCAAAAGGACGGCAATCATAATCAGAGCTGCACTTCTCTTAATATTCATTTTCCCGTCCTTTCTCGATCTTCGGAATCCTTATAGTGACGGTTGTGCCGACATCGAGCTCGCTGTCAATAGAGATTCCGTATTCATCGCCGAAATAAATCTTGAGCCTGTCGTTGACATTTTTAACGCCGATGCCCTTTGAATCGCTCCTGTCTTTTTTCAGGATAGTTTCGCACTGCTCCTTAGTCATTCCGAGTCCGTTATCGGAAACGGTTATCACAATATCCTTTCCGTCGCCGTGAACGCAGATGCGTATCTCGCCCTCGTCCACCATTCTGTCGAGCCCGTGATAGATGGCGTTCTCAATAAAGGGCTGAATAGTTATCTTGTTGCACATATATTCGAGCAGACTCTCATCCACATCAAAAGAATAAGTGAACTGATTTTTGTATCTGTAGCTCTGGATTATCAAGTAGCTTTCGGCGTGGCGAAGCTCGTCGCGGATGGTGATAAACTCGTTTCCGTGGCTGATGCTTATTCTGAACAGCTTCGCAAGAGCGCCGACCATCTCAACCGCTTCTTTGCTGTTATCCTGCTCACACATCCATTGAATGGAGTCGAGCGTGTTATAAAGGAAGTGGGGATTTATCTGCGCCTGAAGAGCCTTGAGCTCGGTCTTTCTGAGAACTATCTCCTCATTATGCACCTTTTCCATAAGCGACTGTATCATATGCACCATGTGCTCAAACGACGCGGAGAGGGTGCTGAACTCAACTACATTCGCCTTGTCCGCTTTATATTTATATGTTTCCGCCTGCTTTTCAAAGCTCTGCATTGACGAGACGAGGCGTCTTACGGGTCTTGTTACCGTCCGCGAAAGCAGGAAATATACAGTGACGGAGATGATAAGGCTGAACAGCAGCGCAACAGCCATCCCGACCGCTATCTGCCTTTTGACGGACTGAGTCACTTCGTCGGTAAAGCTGACTCCGACTATCTTCCAGTTGCATGAATTAAGGGACGAAACCGTGTAAATATTGTCTTCTCCCCTGTGGACGCCGTCCGTCATTTCTGAAACTTCGTCGGTATTCTCTTTTTTGATGCCGGAAAAAAGCATCTGCTGCTGCGGATGGTAGACTATCCCGCCCTTTGAATCAATAATATAGCAGTATCCCCTCTGGCCTATGCTTATCTTGTCAATATATTTCGCGATTGAAATAAACTCGAAATTGACGGCGACAAAGACCTGCTTTTGGAAAAGATCTGAATATTTTTTCTTTGCAATGGTCACGACCCACGGGTACTTGTTCTCATAGAGCGTGTCAACATGGGGCTGGGTTATCGCATAGCCGTCCTTGAGGCTCGAAAAAATCGATTTGTCAAAGGACAGATCGGTCGCATTTTTCTTTGCAATGTCGCCGCTGTCGTTTTCGGTCAGAAGAATATTGCCGTCGGTGTCATAAATCGTTACGCAATAGATATCGTCCTCAAGCCTCGCCGCAGTTGAAACAACTTTTTCAAGCGACTGCAGACTGTCGCAGCTGTCCGCCTCGTCGCAGAGGTTGTCCAGCTTGTTTTTGATGGACGAGATATAATTTGAAACCGTGCCGTTCGCCTGCGACACCGACTGCTTTGACGAGACATACGCCGAATTGAACATCGTCCTTTCGTAGAACACACCGAAAAGGAGCGTGGCGCCTACAGTAGAAAACATCACGCCGAACACGACTATTGCGATTATGAGCGTTGACAGTTTTATTCCGGCGCGTTTAAATATCTTTCCCACCCAAACGCTCCTCTCTGTATTTGTTCGGCGAGACCCCGTAATATTTTTTGAAGCAATAGCTGAAATAGTGCTGATCGCTGTAACCGCACTTCTGCGATATTTCAAATATCTTCATCGAGGTGCACAAAAGCAGATCGCTCGCCGCTTTCATCCGCCTTTCGGTCACAAGGGCAACAAAATTCTTTGACTTTTTCTTTTTTATCAGCGCACTCAGATAGTTCGGGCTGACTCCCAGCTTGTCGCTCGCATCCGTCAGGGACAGATCTTCGTTCATATATTCCTCGTTGATTATCTGCAGCGCATGGTCGCAGAGAGCCTCGCTCTCATGCCTCTGCGAGCGCGAGATAATATCTCTCGCATCAAGGCAGAGCGAAACAAGCTCGTTTTTATATTGCTCGTTAAAGTCGAAGGACAGGCGGGACATGAACAAATTGTTGGAGGTAAACAGCTCCGCAGCGGCGTTGCCGTCCGGCAGAACGCTGACGCATCTGTGCGCGGTGGCAAGAATCTGAATGATAATATAATCAATGCCCTCGCGCGTCTTTCCGGAAAGTATCTCGTCAAGGAACGACTTTATCTCATCCTTGCTCCCTATCTTCAGAAGCTGTTCGAGCTTATAGACGGATTTTTCGGCATTTTCAAACTCGTGTGTGCTCTTGGTCGTTGATATATCGGATGTTGCCCGTGCCGTCGGAGGTATAGCGCCGCGCCGTCATAGCCTGAGTGCAGGCAAGCGCCAGCAGAGACGGATCGCAAACGGTCTCGCTGATGCCGATAGTACAATTCTGATTCAACAGCTTTTTTGCGCTCTGCACAAGTTCAATAACGGGGAGTCTCAGTTTTGTTGACATCTCTTCCGGCTCGCTTGTTACAAGAGTAATTATTCTGCCGTTGACAAAGAAGCTTTCGCACAGAGCATATTTATTGAAAATACTGTTGACAAAATCGATATGCTGCTGAGAGGTGCAGGTCTTGCCCGTGTTTGCCTTGAATTTTGAAGCAATGACGCTGTAGCAGTCGCCGTCGCTTTTGATTATTCCGAGCTTTTTGGCATTCTCAGTTAAGTCGTCCGATGCATGGACATCCTCGCCCGTACCGAGTAGGAGCGGAAGCAGAAATTCCGCCTTTTCCAGCCGCAGAGAGATATCTTCGTTTGAACCGCCGCTTTTGAGCAGTTCAAACTCCCTGTCCATCTCGGCTCCGATTTTTTCAAACTCTTCGGTGAGTTCGGATGCGGAAACAGGTTTGAGAAGATATCTTATGACATTGTATTTGAACGCTTCCTGAGCGTATTCAAAGTCATCGTACCCGCTCAGGATAACAAATTTTGTTGCCGGCCTTATTTCGCGAGTTCTTTTCGCAAGCTCAAGTCCGGTCATAAGCGGCATTTTGATATCGGTCAGAACAAGATCGGGTTCAAGCTTTTCGAGAAGATCGAGCGCCTCTATTCCGTTTTCGGCGCCGCCGACAACCTCAAAACCCGCTCTCTGCCAATCGACATTGCCTATAACCGCCTCTCTCTGGCGTATCTCATCGTCAACTACAAGCACACTGTACATAATCATGACCTCGCACAAAAATCATTTGTTTTATGTATACCGACTTTGCGGCGCATCCGGCAGAATACAAATCATAACAGTATTTTTCGGATGCCGCTTCTGATTTTATTATATAAAAACTTCCGATTATTATCAAGATTTAACTTTTTCGCGGTGTCAGATATAAAAAAAGCAAAATGATGTCGTGACCACTATTGCAATAGGAGATTCATTTTTTCGTGCCGCAGTCGGATTATAAATTTACGTCATAATAATACTAACCCCCAAAAAGTTAAATTCCGGGGGTTAGTATTATGATTGTTCTCGTCTGCCGTTAGCATCGCTTTCGGCTCAATCTTTTTCGACATAATAATACAAATCCGCGGCGGCATATGCTTTATACAAATCCCCCGTTTCACGGTCTACGATATACCAGCCATGTGTAAACGTAAAATCTCTTCCGACTGTATATGCATGAGCTAAGAAATACGGCTTACCATTTATAACTACCTTATGGTCGATTTCCCTTATCATCTTGTCATTGTCCGGGGCGATTCTCGCATTAAGTATTGCTATAGCCTGCTTTTCTGTTAACAATTTGTCGTTATCATCGCCGGGCATTGTTTCGCTTTCCCTTGGATAATAATCTTCTCTTGTCTTAGCTATAATCCATTTCGTGTTCTCGTCCGTCGTTTCCAGTAAGGCACTGACCGCTTCGGAGAACTCCATTGTGCTTTCTGTATCAGCCGCCTCTGATGTCGTATTTTCATCAAATGTTTCGCTCGGCGAGGAACTTGACTCTGACGACTTACAAGCTGATAACAGTCCTAAAGAAACGCACAGAAGTGAAATGATTATCGCCGCAAACATCAATTTTGTTGCTACTCTTGTCTTTTTCATTATTAAATCTCCTCTTTGCATAAAGTTCGATAGTCTATCCTCTGCCGCTGCGCGGAGAATATAGTCGCAACACTTTTACTCCGTCTTTTCGCCGGGACAAGGGTCTGTTCCGCTTTTCTGCAGTTTTGCACAATACCGTTTAAGGAATATTACCCGTTCCAGCCAAACAGCTACTACCATCACCGCGAAAGCCGGAATCCCTATAACAACAGCTCCAAAAAGTGCGCTCAAAACCTGAAGCGAAAATTCCGGGACTTCATAATAAGTCAAAACTATTTTGGAAAAAGCATCCGCAGCTTCGTCGCAAAATATAACCATGGAAAAACACAGCGGTATAACTATAAGCCACCGTATAAGATTACTCCTTTTTTTCATTTTTTCATAGTTGTCTAACTTTATTTTTCTGCCACATTTCGAACATTGATATTCTTCTTTAAGCACATCTTTTTCACCGCAGAACTCCCTAAAGCCGGGATATATTTTATGTCTGTCCGCATTTTTATGTTTATCTATATTTTTATTTCTTTCGTACCGCGCAAGTGCTTGCCGTGGTTGAGCCGATGCTGAAAAATGTATAAATCTTTTACTCCGTCTTTTCGCCGCAGCATGGGTCTGTTCCTCTTTCTGCAGTTTTGCACAATACCATTTAAGAAAAAATACTCGTCCCAGCCAAATAACTACCATCAGCAACATAAAAAATAAAAATCCTGCAACAACAACGGCAAAAAATACGCTCAAAAGCCGAAGCAAAAAATCCGGGATTTCATAAACTATTTTCAAAAAAGCATCCGCAGCTTTGCGAGCAAATATAATAAAGAAGTAGAAATACAGTATATATAGAAACCATTGTATGCAGCTATCTCTGTATTTCATTTTTTCATAGTCGTCTATCCTTATTTTTCTGCCGCATTTCGAACATTGGTATTCTTCCTTAAGTGTACGGTCTGCTTTAAATAATCCCTTACCATAAAACTCCCTAAAGCTGGGATATATTTTATGCCTGTCTGCATTTTTATGTTTGTCCATATTTTAATCCCTTTCGTACCGCACGGATGCTTGCAGTGGTTGATATCTGATTGGAGTGATATCTCGAACTATTCTGCCGCAGTTCTATAAAATTTACATCTCTCTTCCATGCAAATTTTCAATAATTTTTCTCGCAATCGTTTCGCACTCCTGCGGACTTTTGTCAAATGTCCCGGCATCGAAATCCCGGACAAATATATTATATATATCGTTTTTCAATGTTTCAACATCGGTATCAAAAGTCAGCATTTGCGCCAGTTCAATGCTGATATCGTCGTATTCATCGGAGGGGCAGTGGCAGCAGGTCAAAAGATCGACCGGATCCCACCCGTCGATTATCGCTTTTACTTTTTCAAATGCCTCGCGCATAAAACCCTCTCTTTTCTCTCACTTTCCCGCTTCGGATTTTCCGTTTATTTTCAATTGTTCTGCCGCAGTTCTATAAATAACCGGCTCGTCCGTATGTCAGACATCCCAATAAAACCTGCCTCTCCACCATGACGGAGGAAACCACCAATGGAAGCCTTTACCTTTACTGTGAATCTCAAACCACAACAAGCACGCAAACGATACTGCCATAAGCCCAAATTCACAATACTTATAAATTGAAGTAGAATTAACTCCGAAAGAGTCCATTACCAGAATCAGAAGAACTAAATCTGAAGTCATCAAAAAAACATATATCGCATAGATAACTCTTATGTAATTTCTGCACCGCGATTCGTTCATATGTTTCTTGCTATAGACATAGCCCGTAAAGAATTTATACAAAAAATTATGACCCTTTCGATATCTGCGCCTGTTTGACTTGGATTTATCAATAAAGAAAAGGTAATCCAAGACAATCTTTGATACTAATTTAAGGATAAAAAATATACATATATTACTTGTGATTACCATTTTAGCCATAGAGCACCTCAGATGTTTAAAACCCTGCGTCGTTTGTCCAGCGTTATTTAAGAGTACATTCGCCGCAAAAAAGACCAACAAATCGTCCTTTTTTATCGCGCGATGTTATATGCGAAAGGAAAAAGAAGGTCGTTGCAATAACTGTTGCTTCATGAATTGCGTAAGTTACTATAATAACCCAGTTAATTTCTCTTACAAGATAATAAGTTACACTCACTATCGCAAGAGTTATTATAAAAACAACAATTAAAACCACATCTACAAGATGATACTTCTCGATATTGGGGCTAAAATCCTGCTCGGGAAGACTCTTTATCGTCGCTCTTATATAGCGCATGGTTTGTCTTTTGAAATATCTCTCTTTTCGCCACGCACGCTTTTGTCGGTTTGTCAAACCCTTCTCAAATAAAAAAATTACAATAGATTTATATATCCAATGATTATGAATTCCGTTTATGATAATTGCAATTATTATAAGGCTTATAGGAACTGTCTCATTTCATTTAAATCATCGAAAGGAAGTATCATTTATTTATCACCTTACTCTTTTCAACCTCTGTCCTTGATTATAAGTATAACAGCAAATAATTCTCTTATCAATAACAATCGCAAAAATTGACACTTTGCGCAGACGGGCGCGCAAGTTTGCCGTATATAAAAACTCCGCCCGGAGAACCGGACGGAGCTTTTGATTTAGATTTACGCGTTGTGCTTCTTGATAGCTGCCTGAGCTGCGCTGAGGCGTGCGATCGGCACGCGGAAGGGCGAGCAGGAAACATAATCAAGGCCGATGTCGTTGCAGAACTCGACGGAAGTCGGGTCGCCGCCGTGCTCACCGCAGATACCGCAGTGGAGCTTCGGGTTGACGGGCTTGCTCATAGCGATGGTCATCTGCATGAGCTTGCCGACGCCGTTCTGATCAAGCTTTGCGAACGGATCGTTCTCAAAGATCTTGGTGTCATAGTAAGCGTTGAGGAACTTGCCTGCATCGTCACGGCTGAAGCCGAAGGTCATCTGAGTCAGGTCATTGGTGCCGAAGCAGAAGAAATCAGCCTCAGCAGCGATCTCGTCAGCGGTGAGAGCCGCTCTCGGGATCTCGATCATGGTGCCGACCTCATACTCAAGGTCAATGCCGGCAGCCTTTATCTCAGCGTCAGCAACCTCGACAACGATCTTCTTGACGAACTTGAACTCCTTGACGTCGCCGACAAGGGGAATCATAATCTCGGGAACGATCTTCCAATCGGGATGCTTCTTCTGAACATTGATAGCAGCGCGGATAACAGCAGCAGTCTGCATCTTTGCGATTTCGGGATATGTGACAGCCAGACGGCAGCCGCGGTGACCCATAATCGGGTTGAACTCATGGAGAGAAGCGATGATAGCCTTGATATCCTCAACGCTCTTATGCTTTGCAGCTGCAAGAGCCTCGATGTCAGCCTCCTCGGTGGGAACAAACTCGTGGAGAGGCGGATCAAGGAAGCGGATGGTGACCGGCTTGCCTTCGAGGGTCTCATAGAGCTTCTCGAAGTCGCCCTGCTGATAGGGAAGAATCTTCTCAAGAGCTTCTTCTCTCTCTTCAACAGTATCGGAGCAGATCATCTCGCGGAAAGCAGCGATTCTGTCAGCCTCGAAGAACATATGCTCTGTACGGCAAAGGCCGATGCCCTCTGCGCCGAGCTCAACAGCCTTGGCTGCGTCGCGCGGAGTATCTGCGTTGGTGCGAACCTTAAGGGTTCTGTACTTATCAGCCCAGCCCATGATTCTGCCGAACTCGCCTGCGATGGAAGCGTCGACAGTCGGGATGATGCCGTCATAGATGTTACCGGTGGAGCCGTCGATGGAGATGAAGTCGCCCTCATGGAAGGTCTTGCCTGCAAGGGTGAACTTCTTGTTCTCCTCGTCCATGATGATCTCGGAGCAGCCGGAGACACAGCAGGTACCCATACCACGGGCAACAACAGCTGCGTGAGAGGTCATACCGCCGCGGACAGTCAGGATACCCTGAGATGCCTTCATGCCGGTGATGTCCTCGGGAGAAGTCTCAAGGCGGACAAGGACAACCTTCTCGCCTCTTGCCTTCCAAGCCTCAGCGTCGTCAGCGGTGAAGACGATCTTGCCGCATGCAGCGCCGGGAGAAGCGCCAAGACCCTTACCGATCGGGGTAGCGGCCTTGAGTGCCTTTGCGTCAAACTGGGGATGAAGGAGGGTGTCGAGGTTTCTGGGCTCGATCATAAGAACAGCCTCTTCCTCGGTTCTCATACCCTCGTCAACGAGATCGCAGGCGATCTTGAGAGCTGCCTGAGCGGTTCTCTTACCGTTACGGGTCTGAAGCATGAAGAGCTTGCCGTGCTCGACGGTGAACTCCATGTCCTGCATATCTCTGTAATGGTCTTCAAGAATCTTGCAGACCTTCTTGAACTCTGCGAACGCCTCGGGGAACTTCTGCTCCATCTCAGCGATCTTCATGGGAGTACGGACGCCTGCGACGACGTCCTCGCCCTGTGCGTTGGTGAGGAACTCACCGAACAGGCCCTTAGCGCCGGTTGCGGGGTCGCGGGTGAACGCAACGCCGGTGCCGCAGTCATCGCCCATGTTGCCGAACGCCATGGACTGGACGTTAACGGCAGTACCCCACGAATAGGGGATATCGTTGTCGCGGCGATAGACGTTTGCGCGGGGGTTGTCCCACGAACGGAAAACAGCCTTGATAGCGCCCATGAGCTGCTCCTTGGGATCGGTCGGGAAATCGGTGCCGATCTTTGCCTTGTACTCAGCCTTGAACTGAGAAGCGAGCTCCTTGAGATCGTCAGCGGTAAGCTCGACATCCTGGGTCACGCCCTTCTTCGCCTTCATAGCGTCGATGAGCTGCTCGAAATACTTCTTACCGACCTCCATAACGACGTCGGAATACATCTGAATGAATCTTCTGTAGCAGTCCCAAGCCCAACGGGGATTGCCGGACTTCTCTGCGATAGCCTCAACGACTTCCTCGTTAAGACCGAGGTTAAGAATAGTGTCCATCATGCCGGGCATGGAAGCGCGGGCGCCGGAACGGACGGAAACGAGGAGCGGATTCTCCTTATCGCCGAACTTCTTGCCGGTGATGCCTTCCATCTTGACGATGTACTCGTTGATCTCTGCCATGATCTCGGGATTGATCTCGCGGCCGTCCTCATAGTACTGTGTGCAGGCCTCGGTGGTGATGGTGAAGCCCTGAGGAACAGGAAGACCGATGTTTGTCATTTCAGCAAGGTTCGCGCCCTTACCGCCGAGAAGCTCTCTCATCTGAGCGTTGCCCTCGGAGAACAAATAAACGTACTTGTGAGCCATGATATACCTCCGTAAATAGTGTTTTTAGCTGCGAAGAAGATGCAGAAACCAAAGGCTGCATCTTCGCCTCATGTTATTATAGCAGACCGGCAGGAAAAATACCATATATTTTTACAATAAAATAGCGATTTTTGCGACTTTTCTTTTGTACAGATTTGACTATACAAATATACATGGCACAAAATATGTTTCCCCACGTCGAAAATTTAAAAATCCGGCGGATATAACCGGCTTTTTCAACCGCAGAGCCGACCCGCTCATTTTATAAAATCTTTGAAAAATCGCGCCGTCATATGCACAATGGCTTGTAATTTCACTCTTTTTCTGTCATAATATATTTTAAGATACCGCACGGGTATCAATAAGGAAAGGACAATGAGCTTTATGGATAAGAAATGTGCTGTTATTCTCGCCGCCGGCGAAGGCACGCGAATGAAGAGCAAAAAGCCGAAGGCTCTCGCCGAGGTTCTGTTCGCGCCGATGATCGACTGGGTCATAGGCGCCGTAAAAGAAAGCGGCATAGACGACATATGCGTTGTTAAAGGCTTCGGCGCGGAATATCTCGACGCGCACCTTGCAGGCAGCTGCGAGACCGTGCTCCAGAGCGAGAGACTCGGAACGGGTCACGCCGTTTTGCAGGCGGGAAACTTTATTGAAAGCAACGGCGGCGATGTCCTCGTTTTAAATGGCGACGCTCCGTTCATCGACGCAAAAACAATATACGATGCACTCGCCCTGCACAAGAAAGAGGGCAACAGCGTCACCGTTATCTCTGCGGAGATAGACGATCCGACCGGCTACGGCAGGATAATCCGCTCCGCGGACGGTTCGGTTGAAAAGATAGTCGAACAGCGCGACGCGAACGCCGAAGAGGCGGCTGTAAGAGAAGTCAACTCCGGCGCGTTCTGGTTTGACGGCGAAGCTCTGATGCGCGCGCTCAACAGCCTCAACGCAAAGCGCGCGAGCGGAGAGAACACGAAGAAAGAGATCTATCTGACAGACGCTCTTGAAGAGAT
>ENA-OPDT01000179-OPDT01000179.1-human-gut-metagenome-genome-assembly--contig:-NODE-179-length-22121-cov-2.387157_pt1 | contig 22121 bp, 22 predicted proteins | sample MGYA00241627_ERZ501517 | MGnify/ENA primary metagenome ERZ501517 (study PRJEB25962, sample SAMEA2042435) | human gut metagenome | biome: human gut; feature: human-associated habitat; material: faeces... | reverse complement strand
ATTCGGTTATCAGATTGTCCTGCCTTTGAACCTTGCTTCTTTTCTCCTGTCCTCCACGATAGAGACGATACGTTTCACATCTTCGGGACGGTAGTAGGTCTTGTGGTTTATCTGCGAGTAAGCCAGCGTCCCATTGTCCCGAAGCGTCTGCAATGTGCGTGGGCTGATGTTGAGCATCCGGCAAACGTCCTGATTGTCCATCCACTCGCTCATTCTCTTTTCTCCGTGCCGATGGCAGATGGCATCCATACGGCTGACGAAACGGTCGAACTTGGCGACCATCGCCTCAAAGGTCTTTCTTTCGATTGATACGATTTCCATATACATACTTTTTATTGTTACTGTTTCTTTTGCTGCAAAGGAATATATTATCTACTGCCTTGCAATGGACTTCCAGAAAGTGGCAGCTTGTTGCGCCGATACGGTGATCATTGTCCGGTATGCCGTCAGTCGGTTATCTGCGAGTAAGCCTATGACCGGGATTTCCATACTCTCTTTCTTTTCGTTACGTACTCCTTTTGCCGCAAAGGAATACATAATCTGTTATCCGGTAATGGATTTCCCGGAAGTGGAAGCATGTGGCACAGGTTGGTAGAGGTTGGCACAGATTGGAGGTGTATTCTTAATTCCGGAAATCAGGAATGTGGCAAGAGAGAAAACAAGGGCTTAATTCAAACCTGACTGTAATCGCACCTTTGTTCTTCCGGCTATTCACGTCCGGCAAATCTGTGAAGTCCTCACCGGTGTCTCTGTCACCATAAAGCAAAGTCACACAAAATTGCCTGATCGGGTCCAAACGCTTGACTGATTGCACTAAAGCATCTTACTTTACTTGCGATAATCGGTCAAGGCACAGACCAAGACCACAGTAATAACTTAATCAACCTGTTTTATGACAATGAAAAGAGAACCAAGTATCAGTGAGCAGCAGACCCGTGAAATCGTGGAAAGAATGGGACGCAGGGAATCCCGCAGTGAGAAGTCTATGGACGACTTCTACCGGAACATCGGTCTGGAGCCGGAACATCTGGCACAACCCGTCAAGACCATCACGAAAAAAGCGGAAACAGCTACGGTGGATGAACCGTCAGGCAGAACGCCCGAAGAAGTGGCAGTGCCACAGAAGCGTGTCAGCAGCAAACAACGCAGGCTGTCGCTGGACGAGTACCGTACCGCTTACCTGCAAGTTCCCAAGATAACCGACCGCAAGCCCGTGTTCGTCAGTGAGACGGTGCGTGACGAACTTGACAGGGTTGTCCGCTACCTAGGAGGAAGGGGCATGAGTGCATCGGGATTGATAGAGAACCTTGTCCGCTTGCATCTCGATGCCTATCGGGATGACATTGAGCAGTGGCGCAAACTCTAATGGGATTACGGAAAGTCAGTTAGGTCGGTGGATATACTTCACCGGCTTAACCGATACCCTAGATGAGTTATTACACTCGGAAACAAATCCGACAGGCGGAGGATTTTTGTGTCTTCAAAGACACAGCAAGATATGTTTTCAGTTACCCGAATAATTCTAAGTAACTGAAAACACCTTCACCGCCGTGGGCAGAATTATCCTCCGCAGTCGGATAATTTCGGGATTCCTTAATCAAAGATTAAACAATGGACAAGCCATAAAATTAAAAGAATAAGAAGAATGAAAAAGAAGAGCAAGTATGGGAGAAATCCCAAATTGAATCCGAAGACGCACTGCGTAATGGTGCGCTTCGACGATGTGGAATGGAACAGGTTCCTGACGATGTACGAGGAATCGAACGTGTATGCGAAAGCCGTCTTTCTGAAGGCGCACTTCTTCGGGCAGAAGTTCAAGGTGCTGAAAGTGGACAAGACGCTGGTGGACTACTACACCAAACTGTCGGACTTCCACGCCCAATTCCGTGCCATCGGTACGAACTACAATCAGGTCGTTAAAGAGTTGCGCATCCACTTTTCGGAGAAGAAGGCGATGGCGTTGCTCTACAAGTTGGAGAAACATACCATCGACCTTGTGAAACTGAGCCGGGAGATCGTGGAGCTTTCAAGGGAGATGTATGCCAAGTGGGAACAACAGAAGGAATAATTCTGTTACATACCCAAGATACACATTACAGATACGTAATTCGGTAAATGAACGCATTTTTACTGACAATTTCATTGTCAATCATGTTGTAATCGTGCATTCGGAACTTTAGGACAAAGATAAGTATCACTTGACAAACTTGAAAACTAAATTCTTATAATTGAAACGACTGTATCATTTATGATGGTGCAGTCGTTTTATATTCAAGAGGATAAATGGTTGCAACTGTTCACTTAGCTATCAATATGAAATTACTATCTTTGTAAAATGATTCAAGAGAAGTTCAAATTTTACAAGCCATGTAAGTTGCTGCAACCTTATATAAGATATTATTGGGTATTCAAGAGCAATCGACCGCTGGATGCCTTTACTTATCCTATCGGTTGCCCTCAAATCATTTTCCATAAGCAAGCACCGTTATATATCCCTGAACTGAATGTTACACAAGACAAACTGACTGTCAGCGGACAAGTTAATTTTTCATCCCATTTGTATGCTGACGGCAATACAGAAATGATAGTGGTTGTATTCCACCCTCACGCTATGAGTATGTTTCTGAACATACCGACTTCACTTTTTTATAATCAAGAAGTGTCCGGTTACAGCCTTGAAAACAAAAGTTTGAATGAACTGGCTACACGAATATTCGACTGTGAGAATAATTCTATTTGCATAAGCTATGTAGAAAAATGGCTGGTGTCACAAATTGCCGATAATTTAGCTGATACCACACACAGAATTAAAAGAATAGATGCCGCCATACAGCGAATATATATCACTCCGCAAATCTCTGTAAACGAATTATCTTCCATTGCCAGCCTAAGTAAAAAACAGTTTGAGCGGTTGTTTCATTCATTTGTAGGCATCAATCCCAAAGAATATACCCGTATCGTCCGCTTCCAAAAGGCTTTGGCGCAGATGCAGCATCAAGCGGGTAAAGAAATCAACCAGGCACAAATAGCATACACCAGCGGTTATGCTGACCAGTCGCACTTTATCCGAGAGTTCAAGAAGTTCTGCGGATATACGCCCATGTCTTTGCTGAAAATATCAAATCCATATTCCGATTTGTTCACCAATCCCGTATAAATGTCCCGTTTGTTCTATCCGGGTTCAAACGCTTCTCCTACTTTTGCCGTCTGATTCATTAAATGAAAATAGCATTAAGTATGAAAGAAGTAAATCCCCAAGAAACTAGCCGGGCATACGCCTTTGAAATGTGGATGAACGCACCCATGCCAATGGTGACGTTCTTTAAGACACTCAACGTGTCACGCCTTGTGAAAATCAGTCGGAAATCGGGCATGAAGTTTAATATGTTGATGTGCTGGTGCATCGGCAAAGCCGCAAGGAGCGTGAAAGAATTTTATCTGCTGCCCGTAAACGACAAACTGATGCAGTACGATACCATTGCAGTAAACACCATTGTCGCCAACAGAAAGGGCGAGGTAAGTTCGTGTGATGTTCCTTTCTGTGATGATTTATCTTTATTTAATCAACACTATCTGCAACTAACCAAACAAGTGGCTGAAAGTTGCGTCAATCACGACTTGACGGAAAGCATGGTTATCGGAACTTCCGCCTTGGCACAATATGAAATAGACGGGGCTGTCGGGATGTATAGCGGCATTTTTAATAATCCGTTTCTTATTTGGGGCAAATACAAACGTCGCCTGATGAAAACGACGCTCACCGTTTCTTTCCAGTTCCACCACACGCAAATGGACGGGGCGCACGCTTCCCGCTTTTTAGATGGGGTTCAGAAAGAAATCAACCAAATGAAAATATAGTTGAAAACAACTTTGGAAAATAAAAGGTAAAATTGGCGAGATTGGACAATCATATATCTATGAAAACTCTATAATTTTGCAAATTATATTGTTATAGATGAAAAATAGCACCGAAAATATATATAAACAGAAGGTCAATCAAGTAATTGATTACATAAATTCCAATTTGCATCAGCCATTACAGTTGAATGTAATAGCCGATATAGTAAATATGTCTCAACGGCAATTACTTCGGATGATGAGTTCTGCTCTGAAAGAACCATTATATACTTATGTGGCAAGGCAACGTGTAGAACGAGCCGTACTATATATGCAAATTGAAGATATGAGTTTACAGAATTTGGCTGGGTTAGTCGGCTACGACAATCCACAATCATTCTCCAAAGCATTTAAGAAACAATTCGGTGTTTCTCCAAAAGCCTATATCAGTAAATTAAAGAAGCGATTAAAAGAGTTTGTACATGATGGAAAGCAGTATGACTTACATTCTGATGCTTATGATTTTGAGGGATTAGATTTAGTATATATCCGTATATGGGGCAAGTATGGAGAGGAAGAGCCTTATGAAACAGCGTGGAGTAAATTGATACATTTCTTAAAGAAAAATGACTTACTTACATCCGACACACGCTTTATCGGGTTAAGTTTTGACGACCCTAATGTAACAAAATCTAATCAATGTCGTTTCTATGCCTGTGCATCAGTGCAAAAAGAAATTATACCCACTTGCGAATTTGGTACAATCCGGCTACCACAGGGTAAATATGCGGTCTATACGTTGCAGGGATATTATACTGATTTGCAGGACTGGTATAACATCATTAACGTAAGTCAAGAATATTCACTTCGTCATGGGATGTCTTTTGAGGAATATATCAATTATTCAAAAGAAAATAGAAATGATAACATTACAAAAATCTACATACCTATAAAATAAATAGAATCATGGAAAATAATTTACCTAAATATATAACGCTGACAGAAAATAATATAGATAAAGACCATATCTGTTGCGCATTCTCTGACAAAAAATGCTTGGCGGGGTATGAGTTGAAAAAAGAGTGGCTAACGAAAGAATTTGCCAATGGCTATGTTTTCAGGCGGCTTGATGCACGAGCCAAAGTTTTTATAGAATATGTTCCTGCTGAATATGCGTGGCTTCCGGTTACTGCTCCCAATTATTTAATGATTAATTGTTTTTGGGTTTCAGGGCAGTATAAAGGGCAAGGGCATGGATATAATTTGCTTCAATCTGTAATTGAAGATGCTAAAAAGCAACAGAAGAATGGATTAGTCACTGTTGTGGGTACAAAAAAGAACCATTTCATGAGCGATACGAAATGGTTATTGAAACACGGATTTGAAGAAATAGAAAGGCTTCCGAATGGCTTTTCATTGTTGGCGATGAATATTTGTGACAATGGTGTAGTTCCATATTTTAATGACTGCGCAAAAATCGAAGAATGTACCGATAAACAAGGACTGGTTGCCTATTATTCAAGTCGTTGTCCATACACGGATTATTATGTAAATGGAATGTTACGTGTTCTTGCACAAGAAAAGAGTATTCCTTTAAAAGTAATCAAGCTGGAAACGAGAGAACAGGCACAAAGTTCTCCCACACCAGCCACTATTTTTTCTCTTTTTTACAATGGAAAGTTTGTAACTACGGATTTAAGCGTTTGTACAGAATCTAAATTTATAAAATTAGTAAAATGAAAGAGTTGGCTAATAATATATTAGCCCAAATAGAGGTCGATATTTCGGAAATCGACCTCTACGGCTATAATATTATTGATGTTTCTCTTTCAATAGTACATAGGCTGCAAACAGCTCTCAATGATTTGAGGATGAAAATACAAACCTATATATTTCCAACCAAAGAGGACGAAATTTTATTTTTCAAAACTCAGAAACCGGAAATACTCGGTCGGTTGCTATTCTTCTATAAGATATACAAGATTGAAACACAATGTCCTAATGGTAGCGATGAAGTGATTAGGAATTATATCAATCGGGAACTGGATAATCTGACCTATTTCTTCAATCGCAATTTGGACTTTTATCAATACTACCGTTCACATTCCACTGTGTATGATGAATATTATTTTGTTCGTGGAAAAGCGGATTTACGATTATGTACCGATAGCGCACAATTCGATAAAGACCCAAATTTCTCAACAGGATATGATTATAAGGTGGCTAAAATCATAGCCAATGAAATGCTGCGCATCTATCTGAATAAACGACTGGTGAAACTGGGAACTAATAATCAGATAGAAGATAATCTACAAAGATGCTTCAAATACCCGTTCCGTTTCACAGGCAAAAAGTCATATCTTATCGAACTGGGATATTCTCTTGTATCTTCGGGCGACATAAACAATGGCAACGTGGAAATTAAAGAAATGATGAATTTCCTTAGTACAATATTCCACATTGATTTAGGGGATTATTACGCTTCATATATAGCCATGAAAGAGAGAAAAGACCGGACGGCATATCTTCATCATCTGATAGATAATCTTGTTAAGCGGATGAATGAGGATGATATGGAGTGTTAGCAAGAATTTAATTGATAATCCGATAATATAAGTTCAGGGAAAAACGCTATCTTTGCAGAACTAACAGAAAAATAAATAGTTGTTCAACAATATGAAATGGCAGTTGTGCATATAGCTACGCTCAACGAATAGCACTTCCAATTATTGCTATTCAGCAATAGACAGGCTTATGTTTTAAGTTTGCCTGTTATTGTTTTGTCATTATCCCTTATTATAAATCTATAAGATTGTCGTGCTGCTTAAAGCGGCAGGATGTATTGTATCATATTGGTTTGAACAAATGAATTATACCTATAAGGCAACCATTACAATAGAAATGTTTGATGACCGGGTAGAGGTTTCTAATCCCGGAGGGCTTTTGCCTATCGTAGCTAAAGATTTCGGACACAAGAGCATGACACGCAACCCATTAATCTTTGGATTGTTTACCCGTATGCATTTGGTTGAAAGAGTGGCATCCGGCATTCCTCGTATGCAGGAAGCCATGAGGGAAGCGAATCTGCCTGAACCAGAATTTCATACGGACGGGATGTTTACGGTTATATTCAAAAGAGGTATCAGTATCAAGAATGATGCTGTAAATGATACTGTAAACTCAAAAGAACAAGAAGTACTAAATATCATCAAGCAATATCCGGGACTTAATTCGTCTAAAATTGCAAGATTAATAGGCAAAAGTGTTCCGACTGCTAAACGCTACTTAAATTCTTTGGTTAGATTAGATTTGATAGAGTTTAGAGGGGCACAGAAAAATGGAGGATATTATTGGAATAGCCCAAAGAGATGAAACACCAAGTAAAAATTATCATCATATTTAGAATTAGTATTTACAAATTTGCCCTATGAAAAATGTCAATATTCTATCTATCATAGAAGCTTATCGAAAACTAAGTAATACACTATTCCAAAAACTTATGAATAGTTACGGAATAATCAGTGGAATAAAAGATTACGAGCTTAATGGTATAGAATCTTTTGTGAATGAATTGTTAAAAATAAAAAATAGCATCACCATTGTTAACAACTATTATTTAGGATATTCAATACCACAAATTGGAAAAGAATTTGATTTACTTAGATTTGGTGATAATTATATTATCAACATAGAAATAAAAACGGAGAGTTCAATAGACAAGATATTCAAACAACAGCAAAAGAATAAATACTACCTCGAGTTCTTGAATAAGGAAATTTATATTTATACCTATATTTTAAATGAAAATAAGCTTTACAAACTCATAAGAAAAGATAGCAATAATGAAATAAAAGAAGCGACTTTTAATGAGTTGTGCAACAAGCTGTTGCTTCAAGAAGTAGTAACATTCAACAATATTGATGATTTATTTAATCCATCCGACTATTTAGTTTCTCCTTTCAATTCTCCTGAAAAATTTATGGCAGAAGGATATTTTCTTACAGTTCAACAAGAACAAATATATAATGAAATCCGAACAAAGTTATCTGACGCAACAACAAAATTCATAGCTTTAACAGGTAGTGCAGGAACAGGCAAAACATTATTGACTTATCATATAGCTAAAGAAAGCATTCGGAAAGGCGAAAAAGTACTTATTTTACATTGTGCTCCACTAAATAGTGGTCACAAAATCTTAATGGAAGAATATGGTTGGAGCATACATATGCCTAAATATGCTCCGAATACGACAGATTTTGACTTAATTATAATTGACGAAGCCCAACGAATGTATCCATATCAATTTGATAAATATATAGAGGAAGTACGCACTTTCAATAAAAAATGCATATTCTCATACGATGAAAACCAATACTTGCGTGATAATGAGAAAAATTACCATACCAAAGAAAGGATTGAAAAAGAATTATCATGTACCCCCTATAAGCTAACAGATAAAATTAGAACAAATAAAGAAATTGCATATTTTATAAGACAACTTTTCAATCTCAAAAAGAATATATCCAACATAGACTATCCCAACATTGAACTTACATATTGCAAAAATTATTTTTCTGCAAAATCATTGCTGCAAGAATTATCGAAGAAAAACTGGAAAGTGCCTAATTACACACCGGGAACACGCTCAACCTTCCATTATGAAGCATACTTATCCGGTGATACAGAATGCGCACATTCTGTAGTTGGTCAAGAGTTCGACAACGTTGTGATAGTCATAGATGACTCTTTTAAATATAATTCTCAAGGAGATTTAATTGCTGATAATACTTATTATTCGCAAAGACAAATGTTATATCAAATAATCACTAGGACAAGAAAAAAACTGCATATTGTAATAATTGACAATGAAGTCATGTTAGATAGATGTATAGATATTCTAAATAAATAATTTCATCGACTTACTAACAAAAATCTAAATTAAAGAATTTAATATCAGAAAATGTACTATCTTCGCATTCAGAAATGCGTACCCAAGATACAAACTGATGTTGAACGGTGCAAAGCTGTGAAAACCTTATTCAAGGGACTTACATCGTAGGAAAGATATAACTTATTGAGAAATAGTGCTATACAAACCGATTTTCGGTTGCTGGTGGCACCACCTTGAAGAAAAAAAGACAGTAAAATCCTGATTTCCGGAATCAGGATTTTTTATTTTCTCACAAAACGCAAAATACGGCAATATAGACTGGATGACGAGGTATACGAGCTTTCCGCTCAATTGTAACTTTATCCGCTTCTGGCCTGCCTCCATATTTGATTAAGTCTTGGAGCAAAACTACTCCTTCCCGATATAAATCCCAATTTGATGCATATTAAAAAAACACCTTATACTTGAAGCATAAAGCTGGATGAATTCATCTTTGTAGAGTTCCCGAACATCTTCGGGAGCATCATCAAGAGTATAAGCAGAAAGATTCTTACGCAAAGATTCCATATACCTGCCCACATCTTTTCCTGCGTATAGCTAGCAGGATTTAGTTTGAATACATTTTCTCCGCTAAATGCAAGAAAGCGGTTCTGAAGTTGTTTATCATTCACACATTCTTTCTTTATAAACTCGTCAAATCACCTCTAAGCTTCTACTACAACAAGTCTATTTTAGGCTGCAATATTCTCAAACTTATATAATATACATCTTAATCATCGACGAACGGCAAAAAGTTCAGCTTCAGTTTCCCAAGTACCATCCGGACGTTTTACCATACGTTGCCAACGGAATGAAGTCGTTGTAATTTCTGAAAACACCCACTGTATATTCTTCTCATTAATTTCCGTCTGAACAATCCTGTTTCCTTCTCTTTTTCCTTCCAGTTGTGTAGCCCCTCCTAATTCCGTATATAAAATATCCCATGCCTCTGTATTAGGATTATACATACGTACCGCAGTCGCATAAGCTGCATCCGGTTGATAATCTTTAATCCGTGCCTTACGCGAAGGGCAAATAAACACATCTTGAATTGCAGTCCCTTCCAGCACCCAAGCGAATATCCACTCTCCCTGAACATGTCTTTCGCCTGTTGTACCTTGGTTATCAACCCATTCAAAATCCCATTCACCGACAAACTGTCCATACAGGTTATCTTTTTCCGGTATCAAATTGCTTTTCCCTTTTGACACTAATACATTTATAAATTCTCCCATACTTTATTTACTGACTCTAGATTAGACAAATATAAGATTTATAATTAATAATCACTAATATTAAAGCAATTATCTGTATGCAATATCCATGTCGAAAGCAAACAGATGCATAGTATAAAGCACGGGATTCCCTACTCCCAAACAGATTTTTTATATTACACCCCAAAAACATTTCATTTACAAACTTATTGCAAAAAAAGTATTTGGCCATTAAATCTCAATTATTCAAGAAAGAAGTACCGATAAAAAGTCTTTTTTCCCTATATTTGCTAGGCTGAAAAAAATGTCATTAACTCAATTAATATGAAAAAACTATCGTTTATTATTGTATTTGTATTCCTGTCCATTCTTTTTGTACAGGCACAGCAAGCAAAGTATGTATTTTATTTCATCGGAGATGGAATGGGTGTTAACCAAGTTTTAGGAACAGAGATGTATCGTGGAGAGTTGGAAGGCAAAATTGGTGTGACTCCGTTATTATTCACCCAATTTCCTTATGCAACCATAGCCACTACTTTCTCGGCAACCAACGGAGTGACAGATTCGGCCGCTGCAGGAACAGCACTTGCTACGGGAAACAAAACAAAAAATGGCGCATTAGGTGTGAAAAAGGATCTGGAAACCAAAGTTAACAGTGTTGCTTCTTGGGCAAAAAATAAAGGTTGCCGTGTAGGTATCAGTACCAGTGTCAGCGTAGACCATGCCACACCGGCTGCTTTTTACGCACACCAAGGACAAAGAAGCAGCTATTACAACGTGGGTCTGGATTTGATTGATGCCAACTTCGATTTCTATGCAGGATCAGACTTTTTAGATCCCACCAACAAAAAAGCCGCCGGTTCAAATTCAGAAAGTCTGTACACACTGGTGGACAAAGCCGGATATACCATAGCCCGTGGCTACAAGGACTATCAGAAAAAAGCAAAAAAATCGGACAAACTGATTCTCTTACAACCTGCAACAGCAACAGACAATAGTGCTATCCCCTATGCTATCGATCGAAAAAAAGGCGATATGACTTTAACTGAAATCACCCGTGCCGGAATCAATTTCCTGTCTAAAGATCTATCAAAAGGGTTCTTCCTGATGGTTGAAGGAGGTAAAATAGACTGGGCTTGCCACAGCAACGACGCCGCTACCGTATTCCACGAAGTGATGGATATGGACAATGCCATAAAAGTTGCTTACGAATTCTATGAACAACATCCTGATGAAACCCTGATTGTAGTAACAGCCGACCACGAAACCGGAGGAATCGTTTTAGGAAAAGGTCCGTATACTTTGAACCTGCAAGCTTTAAAATCACAAAAAGTAAGTGAAAGCGGATATACTAAAATTGTAAACGAATTAAGAAAAAAATACAAGAATCAAGTACCTTGGGAAGTTATCAAGCAATCATTGAAGGATAATTTCGGATTTTGGGATAGTATTCAATTGAATGAAAAGCAAGAAGCATCCCTGAAGAAAGTATATGATGAATCATTTAGCGGTAAAGAGATAGATTTAACCAAAAGTGAATATCAACAAGACGAACCTTTGGCAGCTGAGGCCAAAAGAATTCTGGATGACATCGCTCTAGTAGGTTGGACCAGTGGAGGGCACTCAGGAGGTTATGTCCCCGTATTCGCTATCGGAGCCGGCGCCCAACTATTCCAAGGTCGCATTGACAATACCGAAATTCCGGTAAAAATAGCAGAAGCTGCTGGTTATCCCAACAATTAATCGAAAGCAAGATAGTGCGACAAACGTTCCAAGTCTTTCTCAGTGAATTCCTCATACAAGGATAACTGGGAAAGACTTTTTAATTTTCCCTTTTTCCTCCTATATTCTATAATTACCTTTGCCTGATAAAAATTCATATAAGGATGAGAGCGAAGTTTGTCAAGCCCGGCCTTATTGGCATTTATCCGATGAATTGGTGCATTTCCGAGTTTAAACCATCTCAACATATCCTCATCTACATAGTTCACTTCCTTCAATTGAGCCATATCATAAAAACCTCCCAAACGTTTCCGGTAAGCCACAATCATGCGTGCAATGCCACTGCCTATTCCCGGAATCTTTTTCAACTCGGTAGTGTCCGCTTCATTCAAATCGACTAAAGTTCCTTCCGGATATTTATAAGCTGCCAACGTATCTTTCTCCACCTTTTTGATAAAGTGCAATGTATCCTGTTTCCGCCGAAAAGCCTCTGAAATCTGGATATAGGGTTTTAAGATATTAAATTTCTCGGACGACAAGCCATAAACACGAGAGAAATCATCCGCTGTCCTGAATTTACCGCCGGCTCTCCGGTATTGCAAAATAGTATGTGCAATAAAAGGAGGCAATCCACGTTGCAAAAATTCGATGGAATCGGCTGAATTTGGATCAAAAGCAGCCAATACCACCTCTCTTCTTTTAGGCTTATCATAGGAATATCGCAGAGATTCCTTCTCCTCCATCTCATGTACTCCGGCCAGAAAGTTTTTTATTTCTTCTATCCCCTCTTGATCCTGTTCCAAAGACTCTTCCTTTACTGGAAACAGAACCCATATACACATAAATATGAAAAGCAAAGTCAACAAAAAAAGTATAGCTCTGCGTTCGCTTTTCGAAAAATAGAAGAAGTCTTTCCACATTACAATTCTAAATTAGCCCTAATTCATTGATAAAAATCAAAATGATAGCCACAGGTGCCACGTATCTCAACAAGAAGATATACAAATTGAAAAGACCTGCTTTCAGTTTTCCCCCATTGGTCAATTCTTCATAAGAAACGGAACGTTTCAAATACCATCCTACAAAGATACATACCAGCAAGCCACCCAAAGGAAGCATTATTTTTGCAGTGACAAAATCAAGTAAGTCAAAGAATCCCTTATCAAACAGCGTATATTTCTGCATAACTCCCAATGACAAGGAAGAAATGATTCCAATTATAATGCACCCGAAAGTGACCAATCTAGCAGCACGGCCACGAGTTAAATTGAATTCCTCGTGCAGAAAAGCCGTCACCACTTCATGTAGAGAAATAGTAGAAGTCAATGCAGCCAAAGCCAACAAGACATAGAACATCACCGAGAAAATATAAGCTAATATCGGCACACCGCTAAAAGCTTGCTGAAAAACATTAGGCAATGTAATAAAAATTAATGATGGTCCCGCATCCGGCTGGATACCTACAGAAAAGGCCGCCGGAAAAATAATCAATCCGGCCAAGACAGCCACAAAAGTATCAATCACACCGACACTCAGAGCCGTATTTCCCAGTTTGGTTTCTTTCCCAAAATAAGAAGCATAGGTTGAAAGACATCCCATTCCCAAACTCAAGGAAAAGAACGCCTGCCCCATAGCCCCTAAGAAAACATCTCCGTTCACTTTACTAAAATCAGGCTTCAGCAGAAACTCCAAACCTTTTTCCGCATTGGGAAGCGACAATGAGCACCCCACCAAAACTACTATCAGTACAAACAAAACAGGCATCAGCACCTTCGAAGATTTCTCTATTCCATCTTTCACTCCCTTTACTATAACAAAATGGGTGGCCAATAAAAAGATGACCAGCCAGATAAGCGGACGAACAGGGTCCTTCGAAAAACTCTGGAAAGCAACCACAAAATCTTCCGGCTTCTTATCTGCAAAACCATTAACTCCCGCTTCCAATATATACTCCAAAGTCCATCCTGCCACTACCGAATAATATCCTAGAATAAGAAAACCGGCCAAAACCCCCAAATATCCCAACCACTTCCAATGAGTTCCGGGTGCCAAAACCTTATAAGCACGTCCCGTACTTGCTTTTGAATGACGACCTACTGTGAATTCGGCAATCATAATAGGCATTCCCAACATAAAAACACACGCCAAGTATACTAAGATAAATGCCGCACCTCCATGATTTCCCGTTTCATAGGGAAACCTCCATATATTACCAAGTCCTACAGCCGAACCTGCCGCCGCCAGAACAGCCCCAATCTTACTTCCGAAATTTACTCTTTCGCTTTTTTGCATAAAAAACTATCAAATTATTATAAATCAACACTGGTTAGCCTGCAAAAGTATAAAATTAATCGTACTTTTGCGATGAATCACAAAAAAATTAAAGTATGCTATATTATTTTAGAAAATATCCGGTATCCTTGATCATTGTAGCTATCATCTTTTATCTTTCCTTTTTCACTCCTCCTAAAACAGATGTGGAAGAAATCCCCTACATAGACAAAGTAGTGCATATATGCATGTATGGAGGACTCTGTTTCATTTTATGGATAGAATACCTGAGGAATCATAAGGCTATCAATTGGAATCATGTAATATGGGGAGGCATCATAGCTCCTGTAGCTATGAGCGGGTGTATCGAACTGATGCAAGCTTATTGCACAGATACCCGCAGCGGTGACTGGCTGGATTTTCTGGCAAACAGCATTGGAGTCGGACTAGCCGCCTTAATAGGATATTACTTACTTCGCCCCCTTATATGGCGTAAATCCTAAAAAGAAACGCCGACGATTCTTCGCGAACAGTCGGCGTGATGATAAAAGTCAAAGTTATATAATAAAGATAGAGAGTCAACTTAACGGAAATCTTTCAGATCATTCTGCAACCTCTGACGAGTGAAAAAGATACGGCTTTTCACTGTTCCCAACGGAAGTCCCAGTTTTTCGGCAATTTCCCTATATTTAAATCCTGATACATACATAGCAAACGGCACACGGTAATCTTTAGGCAACGCATTCACGATACGATGTATCTCTTTCAAATCATAAGCACCTTCTGTAGAATCGAATCCTGAGTCCTGTGGAAGATTCAAATGGAACAAGTTATCTGTCTGATCGACGAAAGTCTGATCACGCACTGTTTTACGATAATTATTTATAAATATATTACGCATGATGGTGTACATCCATCCTTTAAAATTCGTATCTGGAGTAAACTTCTCTTCGTTGTCCAAAGCTTTAAGTGAAGTTTCCTGCAACAAATCATTAGCCTCTTCTCTGTCAGCTGTCAATTTAAATGCAAAGCGAAATAATTCGGTTTGTATACTTAGTAAATGCTGTGTAAAGTCGACTGTCTTCATATTAATCTATTTTTAAATTGTTATTTTCTGTTTTTGCTTTCTGCTGCAATATTAACGACTTCTCGCAAAAGTCACGACAGAAAAACTAACAACAAAGGGGGTATAAACTATCAAATAACAGTTTTTACCCCCTAAATTAACAGTTAACAGGTGGTTTCGTTTTAACTTTTAATTAGCCGGTATCCCTCCACCGGTCCCAGCATTACCTCCTCCACTTTTCAAATCATCATTATTAATGCTTCGCGCAGCTTTTTTTACCTGAGCCTTCAACTCCCCAAAACGCCAACTGATATTAAATCCATAATAACGCATCGGAATTCTGGTAGCAGTAGAAGAGCAGAAAGTAGGAGTATTGATGTTATTCTTAAAAGTAATATATTTATTAAATAAATTGGACGAGTTAAGAGATATAGTCAGCCTCTTTTCCTTCAAGAAAGAACGACTGAGCCCTATCGCATAATAATAGAAAGAGGAACTTTTACCTTGCAAAGAGATATGCGGAGTACCACCCCCTCCGTTCAGACTCAGACGCAGATCCCAAGGCAGAGTCTGCTGGAAGCTTCCGAAGACATTTCCTTCCCAGCCATGATTCTTTAAATCAAGCCCTGAACTTCTATAATCCACATAAGCTCCCCGTCCATTGATATTAAAGCGGGTTTTAGGAGACATATTCCAGTTCAAGAACAAAGACAAATTAATATTCTTACTTTTTCCTATATTATCATAGGTAGAATTCATCACACCATCTTTTATAAAAGAGTATTGCTCTATACCATTATTGACAAAAGAATAATTAGCACTGACATTTACATTAAATTTCTGCGAGAAACTACCGAAAGTAACACTAAGCGAATGGGCCTTTTCACTTTCCAAATCAGGATTACCGTAACTGATCGCAGTAGGGTTGCTGGTGTCAGTAAACGGATTCAAAAACCAAATACCCGGCCGGCTGATACGCATATTATAAGATGCCCTCAAACTTTGAGTAGGAGCCAATTGGTAAGAGAACATCAAGGATGGAACCAAATCATCAAACTGAGCATCAAACTTCTCATCCTTATTTTTATAATCCGCATCCATAAATGTATGCTCATAGCGAATTCCCGCCTTTCCACCGAGTTTTTTGTACTTCATCTGATAGCCCAAATAAGCAGCCAGAATATCCTGCTTATGATCATATTGCGTACTCATATCCTGATCATACTTATATTCTCCGGTTTTATCGGCCAGATAATATTTACCATCACTTTTACTTCTACGAAAAATATACTTTATACCAGTTTCAATGCTGTGTATCGAATTTATCGGATTGGTATAGTCCAATTGAGCCGTATGCTCTTGTGTGCTGGCATCATTTTTAAAATATTGGTTTTGCAAAAGATAAGGAACATTCAACGTATCCTCATAATCCGTATTCGCTTCACTGTTATTGGGGGAATGGCTAAAACGATAAGAGAAAGTAAGAAGTTCCCCTTTCTTTTTAAACGAATGCTGATAATCCATGTTGCCCCCCACTTCGCCAAAGCCCGATTCATTATTTCCTAAAGAACCGTAACCGTAAACCGGATTACCGGCATGATTCGTCATCTGGGTATTTCCAATCCTCTTATTCGTAAAATTGCCAGTCATCAGATTCATAGAAAAACTAATCAGATTCAAAGTGTCAATCTCATAACTTCCTTCCAGACTGCCAAATTGAAAATTGCCATAGCTCTTGCTTCTTCGATGCGACTCCAAAAATTTATTTTCCTGAGACGTGAAATCCTCACGATATGAATCTTCAAATCCCTTTTGAGATCCCTGGTAGTTATAAGAATAATTACCGGTAACAGTGAACTTGCCCGACTGCACCGTACCATAACCGCCACCATACACACGCGTATTGCTTGCACCACCATTCAATGTCACCGTATATCCTTCCATTCCAGCTCCTATAGTGATAATATTCAAGATGCCCGCCACCCCTTCCGCGTCATATTTAGCCCCAGGCTCGGTGATAACCTCTATAGATTTAATGGAATTGGCCGGCATACTCCGCAATACCTCGGTAGGATTATTGCTCATCATGTTATTCGGCTTGCCATTAACATGCACTTTAAACTTACTGCTACCGTTTACTTGAATTTTATCCTCTCCATCTACAGTCACCAGCGGAACTTTACGGAGCATTTCAAGAGTCGTATTGGTTTTAGAATCCGGATCATCCTCTATACTATACGTCACTTTGTCTATTTCCGCCTTTACCAAAGGTTTCTGCGCTACCACCTCCACTCCTTTCAACATTTCAGTCGCTTCTGCTATCAGAATCTTACCCAAATCAACATTCCTACGATTTGCCGATATCGAGAACTCCTTCTGTACAGGAGACTTTCCTACAGAAGTAAAATGAATGAGATAAGTCCCCGGCACGGCAAGCCGTTCGTCAAACCTGCCGTCCGCTCCTGTCACAGCCAGTTTCACCGGCTTTGCAGGATTGTTCTTCAATGAAATACGGATTGTAGAATACGGTTCCCCTTCATTAGACAAAGAATCTAATAAGAATCCCTTGACTGAGAACTGGCCTTGGACAACCTTTTGCGCCTTCGCCGTAAATGACAAACTTGCCACAAGCAAGATAATGCCCCATAAAATGTTGTGTTTCATATATCAATAATGAGTTTGTGTTTGTTGCAAAGGTAGGTAAACGATAGCAAGTAGTTTATTTTCAGACGTTAAAGAAGCCTATATATTATCTACCAGCGAGTATAAGGATTCTTCATCAAAAAAGAATTATAATAACGAATATCTCCCGTTACCTCTTTTTCGATGAAATGGGGCTTTTTGAACAATTCGTCCTCACTATTCAATTCCACTTCCGCTACAGTCAAGCCTTCATTCTCACCATAAAACTCATCCACTTCAAAGATATGCTCTCCACTTTTCACCAAATACCGGATTTTATCAATCACCCCAGGCTCACACAGTTTCATCAACTCTTCGGCCTCTTGCAAACTGATCTCCTTCTCCCACTCATAACGACTTGTACCGGAGTCATTGGAAGCCCCTTTGATAGTAAGATACCCTTTATTATCCCGAATACGCACCCGGACAGTTCTTCCACGAGCACTACAGATATAACCTTGCACAATATGACTATGTGCATAAGCCTCTAGTTTATAACTGTCGTCCTTTACTAAAAATTTTCGTTCTATTTCTTGTCCCATAGCGTTTTAATATATAAAAAAGCCCCGCAGAGAATAACCTCAGCAGGACTTCACTATTTATTTTCCGTTTTTATCCATACATGGCATAGCCTACCATAATAACAAGGGCTAATACGATTAATCCGATGAACAGACCTTTTACAATCCTATTTGCTTTCTCTTCTTCCCGCTTACTATAAGCAGCTTTCTTATTCTTTCCCATAAGTATTTCATTTTTAAGATTAAACCATCTCTTTTGAATATCCCAAAAGTACAAAGTTTCTAGAAGAAAACAAATAAATTACGAAGAATTTACTAATTCTCCGAACCGGAAAACTCCATCAAGTATGCCTTGATAAAGCCATCAATCTTTCCATCCATCACTCCGTTCACATCCGAAGTTTGAAAATTAGTACGATGATCCTTCACACGACGGTCATCAAAGACATAACTGCGTATCTGTGATCCCCATTCAATCTTCTTCTTGCCAGCCTCCACCTTGGCCTGTTCTTCCATGCGGTGCTGCAATTCCTTATCATATAAAATTGAACGCAACTGTCTCATCGCATTTTCCTTATTCTTCGGCTGGTCACGGGTTTCAGTATTCTCAATCAAGATTTCCTCTTCCTCACCGGTATACGGATCTTTATATTGATAACGCAGACGTACTCCTGATTCCACCTTGTTCACATTCTGTCCGCCGGCCCCTCCCGAACGGAAAGTATCCCAAGACATACGGGCAGGTTCAATTGTCACTTCAATACTATCATCCACCAACGGCGTTACAAACACAGAAGCAAAAGAAGTCATCCGTTTCCCCTGAGCATTATAAGGAGACACGCGCACCAAGCGGTGGACTCCATTCTCACCTTTCAGATAACCATATGCAAAACTGCCCTCAATATTCATAGTCACCGTCTTGATTCCGGCCTCATCCCCATCCTGAAGATTAGCCACGCTCACTTTATAGCCATTGGTCTCCGCCCAACGCATATACATACGCATCAGCATGGAAGCCCAATCCTGACTTTCAGTACCACCAGCACCACAATTAATTTTCAATACACAATCCATTTGGTCAGCCTCCTGGCGAAGCATATTCTTCAGTTCCAATGCCTCCACCGCAGTGACAGCCTTTTGATACGCTGCATCCACTTCTTCTTCGGTAACCAAATCATCTTTACAAAAGTCAAAAGCCAATTCCAGTTCATCTGCCATCGTCTTTACCTCACGGTAACCGTCGATCCATTTTTGCAGATCTTTCACCTTCCTCATTTGTGCTTCTGCTTTCTTGGCATCATCCCAAAAACCGGGCGCCTGCGTACGCAGTTGTTCTTCTTCCACCTGAACCAGTTTATTTTCTATGTCCAGATATCTTTCAAGTGCCGCAGTACGTTCTTTTACGTCTTTCAGTTGCTCTATTGTTATCATCTTGAGAATTTTTGCATTTCAAGGTGCAAAGATAGTGGAAATCTATTCATTTTCCCATTATTCTTCGTACATCTTTTCTATTTCGGCAGCATAGTTCTTGTTCAGCACATTACGTTTTATTTTCAACGTATTGGTCAGCTCACCACGTTCCATACTGAAAGGATGGGGCAACAAGGTAAACCTCTTGATCTGTTCATAATGTGCAAACTGCTGCTGCAGTGTATCAATTCGCTCTTTAAACAAATCGATAATTTCCGGTTTCTGCAACAGTTCCTCCATACTTTCATAGCGAATACCTTTTTTTGCGGCATACTCTTTCACCAGTTTATATTCAGGAATTATCAAAGCAGAAACAAATTTACGTTCATCGGCAATAATAGAAATCTGATCGATATAACGGTCTACCACCAATTTGGCTTCAATGGCTTGAGGAGCGATATACTTCCCGTTTGAAGTTTTAAACAAGTCCTTGATACGCTCTGTAAGGAACAAATGCCCATCTTTTATATAACCCGCATCACCGGTATGGAACCATCCGTCTTCAGTAAACGCTGCTTTCGTAGCAGCTTCCTTTTTATAATAGCCATGAGTGATTCCCTCACCACGTAGCATTATTTCGTTATTCTCCCCTATTCTGACCTGCACATGAGGCATGATACGCCCCACCGAACCAACCACATGGTCATTATCATTCTCACAAGCAACCGTTGCAGTAGATTCCGTCAATCCATAACCCACCACCATATTGATGCCCACCGAGTGCACGAATTCGCAGATTTCATCGGATACGGCAGCACCGGCAGTCGGGAAGAAATTACCGTTCTCAATACCGATTGTCTTTTTCAGCAGGGCATAGATAGTCTTTTCATAGAATTTATACTTCAGATGAAGCATCAGGGGCGGCGTTTTGCCTGCACGCAGGTAATCAATGTTGTGCATCTTCCCAACTTTAAGAGCATCCAGCATCATTGCTTTCCGCAGGCCGCTCTCCTGGGCAATCTTCTCCTGCACACCGGCATATACCTTCTCCCAAAAGCGGGGAACGCTGCACATCAATGTAGGACGTATCTCCTTGATAGTGGTCTGAATATCTGCCGGACGAAGATTGACACAAACCTGCACACCTCTGTGAAGACAGAAATAAGTCCATGCTTTTTCAAACACATGCGTCAACGGAAGGAAGTTCATGGACACATCCTTATCCGTCATGGCAGTCAGGCGGATATCAGGGATGCGGATAGCCTCTCTGTAGTTGAAGTGGTGCAGCATCACTCCTTTCGGCTCGCCGGTGGTGCCGGATGTATAAAGAATATTGGCAAGGTCGCTGTCCGATGCACGGGCGGTACGCTCTTCCACAACGGCATTGTGGGGTAGCCCCTCGCCCAATGCCAGAAACTCGTCGTAGTAGATAGAGGTCTTGTCGCGGGGATCGCGCACAACGCTGCGGTCGAAAATAATCAGTTTCTCCAGAGAGTGGCAAAAGCCAAATGCGCTGAAAGCGGCATCATACTGGAATTGCTCGCCCACAAAGAGGAAACGTATCTGAGCATCGTTGATAATATACTGGGCCTGAGCCGAAGAGCTGGTAGCATACAGCGGTATGGTAACCAGACGGTTGGCAAAGGCAGCAAAATCGGTAAATAAACATTCCGGCTTGTTTTGTGAGAAGATACCGATGTTCCTCTGTTCCTCTGCACCTAAAGCCACCAACGCATTGGCTGCCTGACGTACTGTACGAGAGAATTTATTCCAAGTGATAGGTATCCATTGTGATGTTTCATAGTCCCTGTATTTAAGGGCTACTTTGTCTCCATACTTCTCTGCCTGACGATGTATCAGAACAGACAAATGATGATAAGTCATATTTTTAATGAATTGGTAAATATGGGTACAAAGGTATTAGTTTTATTTGAAACTATCTCCCTTTTTCGGGATTTATCCGTAAGTTTGCAAAGTAATAACGAATATATAACAGAACCCAACGATGACAACGGATATAGAAACACTGGTTTCCGAGGCAATCGGACTGCTTAAATCATTGATAGCCATACCATCATTGAGCCGCGAAGAGGAGCAGGCTGCGGACTTTCTTCAGAATTACATCGAAATGCAGGGAATGGCAACCGGACGGAAAGGCAACAATATATGGTGTCTCAGCCCGATGTTCGACCTGAACAAACCTACGCTGCTGCTGAACTCGCACATCGACACGGTGAAGCCCGTAAACGGATGGCGGAAAGCCCCGTTCACCCCTACGGAAGAGAACGGCAAGATTTACGGTTTGGGAAGCAATGATGCCGGAGCAAGCGTAGTCAGCCTGCTGCAGGTATTCCTGCAATTGTGCCGGACTACACAGGCTTACAACCTGATTTACCTGGCTTCCTGCGAGGAAGAGGTGTCGGGCAAGGAAGGAGTAGAGTCCGTACTGCCGGAACTACCGCCCATAC
>ENA-OPDT01000163-OPDT01000163.1-human-gut-metagenome-genome-assembly--contig:-NODE-163-length-22943-cov-1.742616_pt1 | contig 22943 bp, 26 predicted proteins | sample MGYA00241627_ERZ501517 | MGnify/ENA primary metagenome ERZ501517 (study PRJEB25962, sample SAMEA2042435) | human gut metagenome | biome: human gut; feature: human-associated habitat; material: faeces... | reverse complement strand
TATCACCACGTTTCAAGTCCTTAAGTTTAATACTTAAAAAGCACGCGATTATATTTTTTTTGTATAATTATTATAGAAGGAGGAAAAATTAATGATTATAAAATCAAAAAAAATATTTTACAAAGATTGGGTTTATATGTGGCTTGTTGAAAAAAGAGATTATGTCAAAGAATCAACGTACGCTAATTATTCTAATATTGTTTTTAATCACATAATACCAAAATTGGGTGATTATAAACTAAATGAATTAAATCATAAAATTATACAAGATTTTTTATTAGAATTATCTAAAAATGGACGTAAGGATAATAATGGCGGATTATCAGAAAAAACAATTAAGGATATTACAATTGTTGTTAAAGGAAGTATAAAAAAAGGAATAAATGAAGGAAAAATAAAGCATATTGAATTGTCATTTAATTATCCTAGAGATGATAAAGAAAAGAGTATCTATATACTCACAAAACAAGAACAAAATAAAATAACTAATTATGTTTTAAATAATTGTACGCCTCAAAATATAGGGCTTTTAATTTCATTATATTCAGGAATAAGAATTGGTGAGTTATGTGCCCTACAATGGAAAGATATAGACTTTAAAAATAACAAGTTATATATATCAAAGACAGTGCAAAGAATTTATATCAAAGATAAAAATGAATGTATTTCTAAAATAATTATAACATCACCCAAAACTAAAAATGCTAATAGAGAGATACCTATTAATAAAGACTTTTTAGAAATATTAAAAAAAATAAAGTCGGATAAAAATAATTATATTTTGTCAAACTCGGATAAATATATAGAACCCAGAACATATAGAAAATATTTTAATAAAATATTAAAAGAGTTAAAAATAAAGCAATTTAATTTTCATTCATTAAGACACACTTTCGCAACAAATTGCATTTCTTTAGGATGTGATTATAAAACTGTAAGTGAATTATTAGGGCATGCCAATGTAAATATTACATTAAATTTATATGTTCATCCGAGATATTCGCAAAAGAAAAAATGTATAGATCTAGTAAGTAAAATATTTCAAGAAAAAGTAAAAAAATAGGCTTTTTCTTTTTATAATAAAATTTAGAAAATTTATGATATAATAATATTAGTTAGTTTAGTATCTTTTTATTAAACTTAAGGACTTGAAAAGTGGTGATAAAATGAATGTTCCTAAATTAAGATTTAAAGAATTTAATGATGAATGGAAAAAAATACAATTAGATTCATTTGTAGATATTAATCCTAAAAATGATTCATTACCAGAACAATTTATATATATTGATTTAGAAAGTGTTAATAATGGAATATTAACTACTAGAAAAATTATAAATAAATCTGAAGCACCAAGTAGAGCTCAAAGAACTATTAAAGAAAATGATATATTATATCAAACTGTTAGACCATATCAAATGAATAATTTATTTGTAAAAAATTTTGATTCTGATTATCCATATATTGCATCAACTGGATATGCCCTACTAAGAACAAAAGAAAATCCTTATTTTGTATATAGCATTTTATATCAAAAATCATTCGTCAACAAAGTGTTAGATATGTGTACTGGAACCAGTTATCCTGCGATAAGTGCGAATGATTTGGGAACAATAACTGTAGGGCTTCCTTCTTTAAAAGAACAAGAAAAAATTTCTAAAACATTAGAATTATTAGATAAGAAAATAGAACTACAATCAAAGAAAATTGAAGCCCTTAAGTTATTTACCAAAAAATTAGAAACTCAATATATTTTTAATAGTAATAATGAATATAACAAAAAAAGAATAGATGAAATTTTTAATGTTAAAGCTGGTGGTGATCTAAATAAAAATAATATTTCATTTATAAAAACTCCTTTATTTTGCTATCCTATATATTCAAATAATTTAGAAATGAATGGATTGTATGGATATAGTGATATATATAAAATTGGGGAGGAATCCATTACTGTTACTGGTAGAGGTGATATTGGAAAAGCAATAAAAAGAGAAGGAAAATATTATCCTATAGTTAGATTATTAGTTTTAATTCCCAAAATAAGTGTTAATTTAATATATATGCAAGAAGCTATTAATAATTTAAAATTAATACAAGAGTCAACAGGAGTTCCACAATTAACAGCCCCACAAATATCAAAATATAAAGTTTCATACCCAACATTGGATATTCAAAATGAATATGGTGATATACTACTTTTGTTACAAGAAAAAATAAAATATGAAATTAGTAAAGCAGAAAAATTACAACAGCTAAAAAAAGGACTTATGCAAAGTATGTTTGTATAAGTTTTTTAGTATCTTCTTTATTTAAAAAAGGATTATTATCCATTTTTCTTGATAAAAATATAGAACGCTCTGTAAAATTAGCTAATATCGCTATTTTTAAAAATGGAAAAGGCCATGAAAACATTGTTAATGATAACGGAAGTTATGTTTTAGTTAATTCAAAATTCATATCAACAGATGGTAAAGTATCAAAGTATTGTAATAATCAATTATCACCATTATATAAGAATGACATTGTGATGGTTATGAGTGATTTGCCTAAAGGTAAAGTATTAGCAAAATGTTTTATTATAGACAAAAATAATTTATATTCATTAAATCAAAGAATATGTTCATTGACAATTGATAAAAATTGTGACCCATATTATATTTTTTATAAAATTAATAGAAATCCGTATTACTTGAAATTTGATGATGGAGTAAATCAAACGAATTTAAAAAAAGAGGATGTCTTGAATTTAATTATTGATGTTCCTAATTTAAACAATCAAAAAAAATATTCAAAATATTTAATACAAATGGATAAGAAAATATATATTGAAAACAAAAAAGTATTAAAATTACAAGAATTAAAAAAAGGCCTTATGCAAAGCATGTTTGTATAGAATAATACTGATAGACATAAACAATCACCAATTTTCAAAGCTCACATACAATATTTTAGGTGATAATCATGAAAAAAATCGTTGTTGATGCTGGCCATGGTGGCGAAGACCAAGGCGCTAGTGGTAACGGCATCATTGAAAAAGATTTGACTTTAAAAATTTCTAAGTACATGAAAGATCGTTTTGACGAATTAGGCATACCAGCATCTTTAACTAGAGATAGCGATATTACCCTTAATCCAACCGATAGGGTAGATAAAGTATTAAGCTTCTATGGCAATGGTAATGACGTAATAGTCCTTGCTAACCATATTAATGCTGGTGGTGGCGACGGTTTTGAAACCGTCTACGGTCTTCGCAACAAAGATACATTAGCCAAAAAAATAGCTCAAGAAATTGAGAACACTGGTCAAAACGTCAGGAAATATTATCAAAGAAGACTACCCAGTGATTCGTCCAAAGACTATTACTATATAATAAGAAATACTCCTAATACTGAAGCACTCCTAGTAGAATATGGCTTTCTTGATAGTACAGCTGATGATGTAAATCAATTAAAAGACAATTGGCAAGACTATGCCGAAGCTGTAGTCAAAGCCGTAACCGAGTACATTGGCGTGTCTTACTACACTCAAACCGACGAATACTACACCGTTGAAAAAGGTGACTCCCTATGGAGCATTGCTAAAAAATTTGGTACCACTGTGGATAACTTAAAATCTATCAACAACCTATCAGGTAACATGCTAAGTATCGGCCAAAAAATAAAAATTTCCGAAACAGCCTCTCCATCATCAGGTACTTACTACACCGTAAAAAAAGGCGACACCCTATATTCTATCGCTTCTAAAAATGGCTTAACAGTAAATGAACTAAAAAGTCTCAACAACCTTGCTACCAACACCCTAACCATTGGCCAAAGCCTGCTAATTGATAAAGCCCCATCCCAATCAACTGACATTACAACATACACGGTAAAAAAAGGCGACAGCCTATATAAAATTGCCAAACAATATAATACAACCGTAAGTAACCTCATGACTATCAACAATTTAAAGTCGTCAAATCTATCTATTGGTCAAAAACTAAAAGTACCAGTTTCCAGCACCACTACATCCCAAAACATCTACACCGTAAAATCTGGTGATACCTTATATTCAATTGCCCGAGCCAACAACACAACCGTCAGCGACCTAATTGCTAAAAACAATCTATCAACGAGTACTTTATCCGTTGGCCAAAAATTGTTAATTTAAAAAACTAATATAGTTCCTTACAGACCCCAGGCTCAGGCTTATAAAAACAATGATTTTTATACCTTCCGGCATTCCTTTGGCCGTACCATAAATCTTTACAACTTTCCCCTGATCTCGGCGCATAAAACCATAACGCATCAGTTGCCGGATAAAAATACTCGCCTCTTAAAACTCTTTTAGCCAAATCCTTTTCTTTAGTAGTCGAAGTACTTTGAAACAAACTAGAATTAATTCCACTAAACTGATTAGCTTGATAAATGGCATCATTAACACTTCTAATATTTTTAAAAGTCAAACAATTAGCAATAACTCGGTTAACAACCACATTTCCAACCATTAGCATTCCAAGATTACCTTCTGCCAACGCCTCAGCCCGCATTATCCTAGCCAACAAATCCAACTCCTTCGAAGAATAATTAACTAACATAAAAAATCACCTAAATAAGTATATGCCACTATACTAAAATTTAGGTAATCAAAGTTTTATCTTTATAAAAGGGTGTTCATAAATTTTAATTATACAAAATAATAAATATAAATTATAAAATAGATACATAAATCGTCAAAATGTTGTCTATTTTTTAAAAGTATGTAAATATGAAAGAATTTTATGATAAACTAAAGTTGGTGAGAATATGAATTGGTTTTTAACATTTTTATTTATTTTTTATATTGGCTGTACAGCAGGATGGATAATGGAATTTTTCTTCCGCCGTGCCGTATCAGGCCACTGGGTCAATCCGGGTTTCCTAGTAGGGCCATATCTTCCTATCTATGGCTTCGGTTTAACTGCCTTAACAATAATATACTTGCTTTTTAGAAATCTAGCCGTACATCCTATTATCGTAATTTTACTAATGGGCGCAACTATGACTCTAATAGAATTTATTGGCGGTTTATCATTTATAGATGGAAAAGGCGTTAAACTTTGGGACTATTCCAACGAGTGGGGTAACTATAAAGGTATAATATGTCCTCTGTTTTCCGCAATCTGGACCGGTATTGCTGCTATCTACTATTTCTTCTTAGCTAGTCCCATCTTAAATCTCTTAAAATGGTTTTCCAACAACCTCGCTTTCTCATTCGTCTTAGGAGTTTTCTTCGGTGTCATAGTAATTGACTATGTCTACTCAACTAAACTACTTAAAAAGATTAAGAAATATGCTAAAGAAAATGAACTTGATGTTAAACTTGAAGAACTTCGTGTTTACGTTCAAGAACAACAAAAACGTCGTCAAGAAAAATACTCTTTCATATTATCATTTAAACAAAATAAACCTTTAAAAGAATTCTTAGACGACTATAAAAAGAGCAAAAGTACCAAAAAGACCTTCAAATTATTTAGAAAGAATTAATTATCTCCTAGGAGGTAGTTTTTTTAATTTCTATCTTTTTTGCTATCTTTATTATCTTCCACAGTCTTAGTAACATTAATATCTTCATTATTCTTTAAATCGCCAAATCTTTCTTTTAAAAATTCAGGTATTTTAATTCCCATCTTTGCCCAATTTTCTAATATTGATATTCCTTCATTAGCAATAAACATTAAAGTTATTCCATGCCTTATATAACCATCACTACTTATTAAAACATCCAAAGCCCCAGCAACAACGACGAGTAAAATATACCCAATTTTTTTAATTATACCTTTAGCGCTAACATTACTACTAAGTTTACCTTTATATATTGCCCCAAGTACTCCCGTAATATAATCTATTCCAATAAAAAGTAACAACATCTTAAAAAGTATATCACATCCACCAAGTATCGATGTCATAAATGAACTATCCATAAATTTTCCTCATTTCTTAATCTTACTCTATTGTATGTACTTTAAAATAATTTTCATAATCAATAAGCCTAAATATTAATTCGTATTAAATAAAAAATAGTTAAAATTAGCAGAACATGTTGACAAGTGCTAGAAAGTGTACTATTATTTACTTAGCAATTGTGATACACAAGTGCTAGAAAGCGTGATAAAAATGAAAAAGAAAGAATTCAAAGCCGAATCCAAAAAACTAATGGATTTAATGATTAATTCTATTTATACAAACAAAGAAATATTTTTAAGAGAAATTATCTCTAATGCCAGTGATGCCATTGATAAACTACATTACATGTCCTTAACTGACAAAGATATTAAAATTGATAAGAAAAAACTATCTATTACCATTACACCTAACAAAGAAGCAAAAACTTTAACTATTAGTGATAATGGTATTGGTATGACTAAAGAAGAACTAGAAACTAACTTAGGTACTATTGCCAAGAGTGGTTCCCTAGACTTTAAACAAGAAAATGCCAAGAAGAAAGATATCGATATAATCGGACAATTTGGTGTTGGATTCTACTCAGCCTTCATGGTTTCTGACAAAGTAGAAGTTATATCTAAAAAATATGGTAGCGAAGAAGCTAATATCTGGACTTCAACTGGTATTGATGGTTACACAATAGAGCCAACTTCTAAAGAATCTTATGGTACTGATGTTATTTTATACTTAAAAGATGATACCGAAGACGAAAAATATTCTAAGTACCTTGAAACCTACGAACTAGAAAGCCTAATTCGTAAATATAGTGACTATATAACTTATCCAATTCAAATGGAAGTTGAACATCAACATCTTAAAGAAAAGAAAAACAAAGACGATAAAGACGAATACGAAACAGTTAAAGAAATAGAAACTATTAACTCGCTAATTCCTCTTTGGAAAAGAGACAAAAACAAAATAACTGACGAAGAGTATAAAACCTTCTATAAGGATAAATTTAACGACTATGAAACTCCAATAACTAAAATTCATACCAAAGCCGAAGGAACTATTGAATACACATCTCTAATTTATATTCCTTCCCATGCTCCATATGATTTCTATACTAAACAATACGAAAAAGGGCTTCAACTATACTCTAATGGAGTACTAATTATGGAAAAATGTGCTGACCTTCTACCAGACTATTATAGCTTTGTTAAAGGCGTTGTTGATTCGCCAGACTTATCTTTAAATATTTCCCGTGAAACCCTACAACAAAATCGTATCCTTAAAACTATTGCTAAGTCAATTGAATCTAAGATTAAAGCTGAATTAGAACGTCTTTTAAATAATGATAGAGAAGCCTACAATAAATTCTATAAGGAATTTGGTATGCAATTGAAATATGGTGTCTACAACAACTTTGGCATGGATAAAGACAAACTAGAAGATTTAATTATGTTTGCATCTTCTAAAGATGGTTCATACAAGACTCTTGCTGAATACGTAAAAGACATGAAAGAGGGTCAAAAAGAAATTTACTATGCATGTGGTGAATCTGTAGCAAAAATAGATCTATTACCTCAAGTTGAAGCTGTTAAAGATAAAGGATATGAAATTTTATACTGTACAGAATATGTTGACGAATTTACTATTATGACCTTAAGAAAATATAAAGACTTTGAATTTAAAAATGTCTGCAACGATTCTATCGACTTAGATACTAAAGAAGAAAAAGAAGAACTAGCTAAGAAAAACGACGAAGCTAAAGATATGTTTAAAACCATGGCTGAAGCCGTTAGTGAAGTTAAATCAATAAGATTTACTAATAAATTAAAAAATCACCCAGTATGCTTAAGCAGTGACGGTGAAATATCTGTAGAAATGGAAAAAGCTATGAATGCCATGCCTTTTGATAATGACGTTAAAGCAAGTAAAGTCCTAGAAATAAATGAAAATCACCCAATTGCTAAAAAATTAGAAAATCTATATAATACCGACAAAGAAGAACTAAAAAATATGACTAAAGTATTATATGCTCAAGCAAGATTAATTGAAGGTTTAAGTATTGAAAATCCAACTGAAATAAGTAATCTTATTTGTGAATACTTATCTAAATAGGTGTCTAAATGACTTTTAAAAGCCTATTCAATAGTATGATGCCCAACAAAAATGGCCTAGACGAACTAACCACTCTTAACTTTATTATTTTAATCATTTTACTAATATTTGACATCTTTATTAACAATATTTATCTAAGTTTATCCATAGTATTATTTGTCTTTCTAATAATCTTTCGCACTTTATCTACTAATAAAACCAAAAGATCCAAAGAAAATAAATGCTATTTAAATATCGTAAACAAGCCAGCAAAGAAATTTAAATTATACAAAGATATAATTAAAAATTATAATACTAGCCTTTATAAAAGATGTCCTAAGTGTAAGCAAATTTTGAAACTTCCTTTACAAAAGGGTAAACACAATGTTATATGTCCAAACTGTAAAAATAAGTTCGAAGTAAAATGTAATCGTAATGAAAAAGTTAAAGCTGAAGTAATTAAGAACCACAAATAATGGTTCTTTTTTTGTATACAAATGGTAAATTTTTAAAATGTGAATGGGTACTAATGATATTGTTATAAGTAGAGGGCGATAGAATGAAAATATTACTTGATGATATCTTAGATGATGAAATAAAAGAATATCTGTTAAGTCAAAATGGAATTAATAGTGTAAAACTTAAAAATAAAGACTTTAAAACTGAAGTTAGTATAGAATGCGACGATAATATTTCACATTTAATTATTATGAAATATATAGATTTATTTCAACAAAATAAATATCCAACAATATTAGAATTTAATAAAGCATTCAAAAATAAAACTAAAAAATTAAAATATGTTGTTAAAGATATGTGCTGTGAATATTGCTATAAATCATTGGTTATGAATTTATTCGAAAAAGAATTTATCAATTCAGTAAAATCAAATTTTGATTTTTATAAACCAGCATTTAATGTTGAACTTGAAGTTGAATATATAAATTATACAGAAGATGAGTTAATACAGATAATTAAAGAAAATTTATAAAATTAAAATGATTTTGAATTATATTAATTTAAATAAAAATGAATTCTTTGATAATGCTAAAGTTACTTTTGATACTTTAAGTACTAACTTTAAAGATACTCTGGCATATCTTAAAACACAAAGAAGTGTGGTTTGGAACAGAGAATAAGGATATGAAACAGAACTTAAATATTTTAAGTTAAGCGAAAAATTACACGAAGAAATTCAAAAGTATGCAAGTATGGAAAAATAATTGGAAAGCGAGTTTGGCGATTCTTATGCAGCCGCAATAGAAGTTCATAATACCAAGTATAGCGAAATAAATAAAACATACAAAAATTTATTTGGATTAGATAAAAATATGAAATTGGAAAATAAAACTGACTTAGGTACTGACGAATGTATAGTAAAATATAAGTCAGTATTCAAGGAAGACTACAACGGAAACTATTATTGGGTATCTAGCGAACCTGTAGAAGAATAGATAAGGTGCTATTCTTTTTTTGAGCCTAGAACATTTTGGTATACAAATGGTAAATTTTCAAAATGGGGGGGGTACTAATGATATTATTATAAATAGAAGGAGTATATATGAAAAAGGGAGTAAAAATAACAATTGGGTTTTTAGGCATAGGACTAATCTTTGCCCTAGGTATAGGTGGGAGATATTACCTATCATCTAAAAACAATCAGCCAAGTAATAAAAATAATTCACAAATAAAAGAACCACAGCAAGACAATGAAGAACAAGCACCTAAAATAGAAACTTTGAATATAAATGATTCACTTGTAAAGGATTTATATTCAAGAAGAACAAATTATCATGTAGCAACTAAAGTTACATATGAAAACTTAAATGAAAACAAAAAAATGTATGCGGATTTAACTGACGTTAATGACCACGAGTATAGTAGCTATTCTAAAAAAATGTGCGAAAAATTGTTAAATAGTGGCAATAACTATATGAAAGATGATTACGACGGTTGTATTTCTAGTGGAGGCTATAACGCAGCAGACGAACCATTGATAAAATATATTTTGACATCAGATATAAAAAATAATAATTTAAAGTATTTTGGAACAGTAGAAAACCTACCTCAATCTTATTATTTAGAACGTGACGGAAGAAAACTTAGTGAGTGTTACTTAGCACAATATAATTCCATTAAAGATAATTACCTAGTATATAATGGCGGTTGTATGTTTATGGATTTTCAGTCGGTTGGCGTAAACGAATTAACAAAAGCTGAAAAAATAGACGATACAATAATTTTGTATGATAATTATTTACTTGGTGTATGGGATAATAGTGGAAACTACGATTTTTATAGAGATGAAGATAAAATAAATGAAATAGGACAATACGAGGTGTACATAGACGATTATGGTAATGTTGATATTGAACAAAAAGCTTTAGCAAAAGTAAGAAAATATAAGCATATGTATAAATTAGATAAAACAACAAATAACTATTACTGGGTATCTAGTGAACCAATCGAATATAACGAATAATTATAATAAAAATACAAAGTACTATAATGGTACTTTTTAAAATATATTTAATTAGCACTCATACTTGACAAGTGCTAATTTTAGAGTATAATATATAAACAGAAAGGGTGATAAATATGTATAATACTCAAGAAGAAAATGAAAACGTATTAGAAAAATACGGTCGAAATATAAATGAAGAATGTAAAAAAAGAAAGCTAGACCCTGTAATTGGTCGTGACGAAGAAATTCGAAGCATTACAACCATTCTATCTAGAAAAACTAAGAATAATCCTGTTTTAATAGGTGAACCGGGAGTAGGTAAAACAGCCATAGTAGAAGGTTTAGCCCAAAGAATAATTAAAGGAGATGTTCCATCTAGTCTTAAAAATAAGACCATTTGGGAACTAAACATGGCCTCATTAATAGCGGGTGCTAAATATCGTGGTGAATTTGAAGAACGTCTAAAGAAAGTTCTTGATGAAATAAAAAAGAGCGAAGGCAACATAATTATGTTTATCGACGAAATTCATATGATAGTAGGAACTGGCGCTATTGAAGGTGCCATGGATACCGGAAATATTCTAAAACCAATGCTAGCACGTGGCGAAATTCATGTAATAGGGGCTACAACTCTAAATGAATATCGAAAATACATCGAAAAAGATGGGGCTTTAGAACGTCGTTTTCAAAAGATAATTGTCAGCGAACCAAACGTTGAGGATACTATAACTATCTTAAGAGGTTTAAAAGAACGTTTCGAAATCCACCATGGTGTAACAATTCAAGATAAAGCTTTAGTATCAGCAGCAACGCTATCTAATAGATATATAACTGATAGATTTTTACCAGACAAAGCCATTGACTTAGTTGACGAAGCTTGTGCTACAATCCGTGTCCAAATGGACTCCGTTCCAACCGCCTTAGATGAACTAACCAGAAAAATCATGCGTCTTGAAATTGAAAGAGAAGCTATCAAAAAAGAAAAAGACGAGCTATCTTTAAAACGTAAAGACGAAATTGATAAAGAACTTTATGATTTAAAACTTCAAGAAACTGACCTTAAAACTAACTGGGAACGTGAAAAATCAATCAACGACAACATCAAGAATAAAAAAGAAGAAATTAACAAAGCTCGTTTTGACTTAGAACAAGCCGAAAATAACTATGATTTAGAAAACGCTGCTAAACTACGTCATGGTACCATTCCAAGATTAGAAAAAGAGCTAGAAGACTTAAAAGCTCAAAGCAAAAACCGTCTTTTAAGTGATACCGTAACCTCAGATGATATAGCAAATGTTATTAGTAAATGGACCAATATTCCTATTGCTAAATTAATTAGTAGCGAAAAAGAAAAGCTATTACATTTAGAAGAAAATCTAACTAAAAGAGTTAAAGGCCAAGAAGAAGCTCTTCGCCTAGTAAGTGAAGCTATAATTCGTAGCCGTAGTGGTATTAAAGACCCTAATCGTCCAATTGGTTCCTTTATTTTCCTAGGGCCAACTGGTGTTGGTAAAACTGAAGTTGCTAAATCTCTAGCTTATGAACTATTCGACGATGAACATCATATGGTAAGAATAGATATGAGTGAATATATGGAAAAATACTCTGTTTCTAGACTTATCGGTGCTGCTCCTGGGTACATTGGCTATGAAGAAGGTGGCCAACTAACTGAAGCTGTTCGTCGTAACCCTTATAGTATTATCTTATTCGACGAAATCGAAAAAGCTCATCCAGATGTTCTAAATCTATTACTTCAAATCTTAGATGATGGCCGTTTAACAGACTCTAATGGGCGTACTGTGGACTTTAAAAATACTATTATAATAATGACATCAAACGTAGGTAGTGAACATATCCTAAATGGTGAAGATGATAAGGTAATGACTGAATTACATAAATACTTCAAACCAGAATTTATAAACCGTGTTGACGAAGTAATAATCTTCAAAAAATTAACTAAAGATGTATTATCTTCTATCTTAGATAAAATTATTGGTGAAATTGAAAATCGACTAAAAGATTTAAATGTTAAAATCTCTTTAACTGGTGCTGCTCGTGAATACTTTATAAATAATGGTTACGATGAGTTCTATGGGGCAAGACCATTAAAACGTTTAGTTAATCGTGACTTAGAAACTTTAATTGCAAAGAAGTTAATTAATAACGAAGTAAAATATGGCCAAACCATTACTGTTGACTGCCAAAATGATACAGTAACATTAAAATAATGGCTGTGGATAACTTAGAAATTATCAACAAGTGCTTGATAAATCATGAAAAATTATATATAATGATATTATCAACGCACGAATAGAGGAATAGTTCAGTTGGTAGAACGTCGGTCTCCAAAACCGAATGTCGTGGGTTCAAGTCCTGCTTCCTCTGCCATTTGTAAATTACCGATTTAATCTTAATTATGAGATTAGATCGTTTTTTTTTAATTATTTAAACTATATCTAAGTGTCAAACATCCTACTGGCACTTTTTAATTTGCTTTACCCTCTAGACAAACCAGCATAAAAAATATATAATACCCTATCTGCAAAGGAGAAAATTATATGAATAAAGAAATAATTGCTTATGACATTAACGGCTACCCACTACATGAAAATGATATTATATACAAAGCTTGGTACAATGATTCACCTCATGACCCAAGAATATACATAATCTTAAAAAGCCCATACGGCTTTTACTACATATCAAGCTACCTTGATGAGTGCCATTATCAAGAAATTAATGAATATGAAGGACTTCCTTTGAAAAATCGTACCATAAGAAAAGTATATAATATCAAATGTGCCAAATACTTTGAATATCATGAACCAACCCGTTTGGTAACACCCCAAGACGAAAAAATTCTACTACGTACTTTAAAACGAAAAAAGAAACCAAGCTCTAAAATTTGAACTTGGTTTTTAATATACAAAAAACACTCATTTACGAGTGCTTAAAATCTAAAGTAAATAAATGGGTTATAACTAGAAGCTAAAATAAAGATAATAGATACAATAAATAAAATCATATAACAAATATCGACCCATAGACTACCCTTATCAAAAAACTTCTTTACCAAGTCCGTTGAGCAAACACAAGCCAAAACAAACAAGATAATCGTTCGAACTTTAAATATTTGTAAGTGAAATAACAACTTAACATTTCCTAAACCATACCCGCCAACTAAAGCCTTAAATACCATTAATAACTTATCAAAGTCTGTAAAGTAGAATATTATCCAGCCAATAACGACAATCCCTAGAGTAATAAAATGACTCCAGAACTTAGGAATTTTCTCCATAAAATCTTTAAAAACATATTTTTCTAATATCAACAAAATTCCATAATACAATCCCCATAAAATAAAGTTCCAACCAGCGCCATGCCATAACCCCGTAAGTCCCCAAACAACCAGTAAATTAAAAATATGACGTCCCTTACTAACACGATTACCCCCTAAAGGAATATAAACATAATCTCTAAAGAAACTTGATAACGAAATATGCCACCTGCGCCAAAAATCAGTTACACTACGAGCCATATAAGGAAAATTAAAATTCTCTAAGTAATGAAAACCAAGCATTCTTCCAAGCCCAATAGCCATATCACTATATCCCGAAAAATCAAAATAAATCTGTAAAGTATAGCAAATACCCCCAATTAAAACCCCAATAAAACCAACCTCACTTATACTAGAACCAAATAAAGTATCACAAACATACGCCATTTCATTAGCGAGTATTGCTTTCTTAGCTAACCCCAAAATAAATCTCTTAATTCCAATATTAAAATCTTTCCAACTCTCTGTTCGTCTTTCTAACTCCTCATTAACTGTCGAATACCTAACAATAGGACCCGCAATCAATTGCGGAAACGCACTAATATAACAGCCTAAATTAATTAAACTTTTCTGTACTGGTACACACCCACGATATACATCAACAACATAAGTTAAAATTTGAAAGGTATAAAAACTAATTCCAATCGGTAAGCTTAAACTTAAAAACTTTATATTCAAGTTAAAGACATTATTAATACTCCCTAAAAAGAAATTACTATATTTAAATAAGAATAACAACCCCAAGTTAAATACACACGCCACTACCAGCCATAACTTTTTATTATTTTTTCTATCCATAATAATAGCAATAAAATAATTCACTACAATAGATAATATCATTAAACTTAAATAAATTGGCTCTCCATAACCATAAAACAAAAGTGAAAATACTAACAAAACAATATTTCTAATCTTTCTTTTCCTTGGTATAAAATAACATACTAAGAATAATGGTAAAAAACAAAATAAGAAAACTAAACTCGAAAATACCATTATTTAATTCTCCCTTCTAAATTATAATTATACTGATCAAACATCATTGATCCACCTTCATATAAGAACAACACTTTCTTAATATTACGTTCCTTCATATATTCTTCTAAGTTCAAATCTTCCTTTTTCCACTTATCATATCTTAAATTAACTACATAAGTCTTATTAAACGAAGATGCAATTAAATAATCAATTTGCCAAGCATAAGAATCACTTAAAATCAATAAATTTTCTTCCTTATCTTTATGATAATCATAACAAATCTCACCATACTGCCCATTAAAATATTGAACATAATAATCATAATATAAATAATCTCTATCTAATCTAATTTGACGAGGCTTAAATACCACGCTAGCCTGCTTACCATTTACTAAAACATCATAATCTAACTTTTTATCAATATCCAATATGTAATCATAAGTCTTATTATTTAAAACACTCTTAGCCATACTACCATAAAATTTTCGTTCCCTCTTGTTAACAACTTCTAAATTATCCACAGGCGCCTTTCCTAGAATATCCATGATATCATAATATCCTGCTAACGCCCCATTCATATTCCAATGGTGATCAGTCTTATAAAAGTAATTCTTATATTGCTCTAACGAGGTAATATCCATATTAGCAACCTTTATCTTTGAACTTAACTTATCCTTAAAAATATCCACATAACTATTTAAATTATTATCTTTTATCTTCGTCAACTCATATCTTGTTGGAAAGTACAAATACATATCAATATCCAAGTTAGCAAGCTTATTAAACATCGCCACTTGCATATCTAATCTCTTATCTAACTCATCTTTACTATATTGATTTTCTAAGTAATAAAAATCATTCTCTTTATTATAAAAGATATATTCATTATCACTATTAGTTTTTAAAGGAACTTCTTTATACAAAAAACTATTCATATAATAATTAAAATTTTGATACAACCCATTTAAACCATTATAAAAAGGAAACGAATTAGTAACTTCATTTTCTAATCTATTTTTAACAGCATTAACTTTGTTGCTTACTTTATCCCCAATATTTTTTTCAGCAACCGGCTCAAATGCCACCTGATTATCATTACTTGTTTTTGTAACAACACCAACATGTACTAACATAAAATGCACTGGGATATATAAACAAACACCGCCTATTATCCCACAAAAAAATGCATTAAATATCTTATCTCTCTTCATAATCACCATTCCTGCTTTTTATTTTATCATAAACCTTCAAAAAAGTAGATATTATTTGCCTAAGATATGATATGATTATAGTAGAGGAGGAGAATATGAAAAAATTAAGAAATTTGTTGCTTTGTTTAAGTATGGGGTGCTTACTATTTACGACGAAAGTTCAAGCCTTAGAAACTAAAGAATACTTCAATAGTGCCGAAAACGTTACGGAAAATGTTAACATCAACCATAGCTACTTCACATCGGGAAATAATGTTAACAGTAAATCCCAAGTCCAAGGTATCCATTTAATTGCGGGAAATAATCTTGAGCTTCAAGGTACTAGTGAATACTTACTAGTAGCTGGTAACGTCATAAACATCAATAATACGATAGAAAGAGATATCTTTGTAGCTGGAAATGCCATAAATATTGGTAAACAATCTTCAATTGGTCGCGACCTATTTGCTGCGGGAAATACTTTAACTATCAGTGCTAACTTATCCGGAAATTCATTCCTTGCGGGAAATACAATCAATATTGATGCTGATACCATAAACGGCGATATTACCATAAGTGCTAAAGAAATAAATATTGCATCTAACACAATTATAAATGGTACTTTAAAATACAATAGTGATGCTACATTTAATTCAAATACCACCAATATCGGTGAGGTTAAAACTTATGAAACAAAAAACATCGACGAAACTACCGTTTTAAGTGTCCTAAATGACTTTGTTTATGCCTTATTAACATTCGTATTTCTAGGCTTTGCCCTTAACTTACTATTCCCAGGTATCTTCAAATCCCTAGACAAAAAACTATCCGCTAATGAAATATTCAACAATACTTGGAATGGTCTACTATTTATGTTTGCTGTCCCTATCGTATCAATTATTTTACTAGCAACTATAATTGGTGTACCTATAGGTATAATATCCTTACTAATCTATGTTATTATGTTATATCTATCAGTTCTTATTTCATCAACATACCTAGGTAAATTAATTACGAAAAAGATATTTGATAAAAAACAAAGCCCATATTTAGAAATATTTATCGGTTGTATTCTTACTAAACTAGTAAGCCTAATTCCAATAGTATCAGTAATTTATACAATATTCCTTGTATTATTCGGTCTAGGTTTAATCTACAACATGATACTTAAAGTACGTAAGAAAAATATCTAACAAAAAATACTAAGTGCGATTACTTAGTATTTTCTTTATTTTCAGTTTTCTTTTTATCTTTTAAATACATTTTGTTAATTAATTTTACCTTAACGCCTTTTTCTCTAGCAAAGCATTTCTTTACGCCTTCTGGTAAATTTTTCTTATATACCTTCATTATTTCCACCTCACAAACTAAATTTCTAGCCCATTATACCACAAACTAGCTAATTATTTCAATTTTTTTCTCACATTTTCCTTTTGCGTTACCTCAATAACTCTTTTATAAAGTCCCGCTAGCTCCTTTGAACTAAAAAACTCTCTATTAAGTTGAATATATAATAACTTAATTGCTCTTTCATCATAATACATCTCTTTATCAATATTAGTATTGGTATTTTTAACTATCGCATTAAACCCTGCAACAGCCTCTTCATTAATAGGAGTTTCAATAAACTGAATAACACTATCTCTTCTCATATAAAAAGCATCACGCACCTCTTTAATTTGGCGCTTAACACTCTCATATAAATTTCTAATTTGTTTAAATTTCATAATAATTCCTTTCTCGAATTGTAAATTATTCTACCACGTTCACTTCATATTGTAAATATTTTAGAAAGCCTCTATAATTAAAGTAGAGGTACTATATGAAAAAAATAAATATCACAGTTAATTTAAAAAATAAACAAGACTTATACAATCCCTATAATAACTCTATCTTAAATGATAACCTAAGTTCTTACTTACTAAACTCCTTACGAGGCCTTGGCCTTAAAGAAAAAGTCCAAATAACCATTATCCATACCGAAGATATCTCCCTAGAAGAACAAAAAAATATCGAAAACATCATTCATACTAATTTCTATCGCATTGATTTTGAAGATGCCATCCATACAAAAGCCTACCATATTCGTGCTATTATCTTACTAATTGTTGGCATTATCTTACTTTGGATATCTTATTACTTAAATACTAATAATATCTATATTATTGAAGAATTAATACTTATACTAGGTTGGGTTGCTATCTGGGAAGTTGCTGACTATCTACTTTTTGAAGATACCAAAAATAGAATTAAAAGTAAAAGAATAGACGAATTAACTAAAGCTACTATTAAGTTTATCAAGGAGGATAACTAATGAAAAAATATCTTAGTGAATACATTAAATATATCGACGATATTATAAAAAATGGCCAAGTAACCAAAGAAATACTTGATACCCATCTAATAAAAATAACTTTCTTTCAACACGAACGCCTAATTCACTTACTTGTAACATTATTCTACGCTCTGTTTACCTTAGCTTTCCTAGCCTTAGGCACTATCCATTACATTTTCTTCATTATTTTCTTAATTTTAATAATCTTCTTAATATTCTATATTTTTCATTACTTCTTCCTAGAAAACAGCGTTCAATATCTCTACAAACAATATGATATCTTAAAACACTCCCTAAAATAATATAATGTCTTAGGACGTGGTTTTATGAAACAATTTCCACCGAACATTAATCCTGAGTTATTTTCAACAATTGGCGCTATAACAGGCTTTATCTTAGAAAGTGATTTTGATGCCAACGAACTAAATTCTATTGGTAACTGGATAATCTTAGTAGGTCAATTCATGCTAACCACGGCCGCTCAACAACAGCTAATAAATGCTAGATATCAAAATAATACCGGTAGTAAAATCAAATCTGATGCCCATGACCATACCAAAAAAAACAGCGAATACGCGACTAAAGAAGACTTTGCCAAAATAATAACCTGGCTTCGCCAAGTAGAACAAGAACTTACTAAATATACCCAACAATAAATTGTCTGAAACATAAAAATATGTTAAGATATAAAAGAATAGAAAGAGGATATTATGAAAATACTAAGAAACATTATTCGCATTTTTGCAGCCATACTACTTATTGCTAACTTTATTCTTATTTTATCAACTAGATATGAAATCTTTAACGTAAGAACGATAAAAAATACTGGTGATTACATGAACCCTACAATTAAAGATAATGATCTTGTCGTTTCTCTAAAAAAATCTTCTTATAAAAAAGGAGAAATTATCTTAGTTAAACAAACCGACGAATACTATATTTCAAGAATTACTAACATTGATAATTACTCAGTAGATACTAAAGATGATAATCGTACTACAAAAAACTCCTTAAAAAACATCAATGATATCGAAGGAAAAGTCGTTTTAGTCATTAACAAAGAAGTAATGATGCTATATATTATAACCATTGCTTTAGTATGTTTATTATTAGTTAGCGATATGTTCATAACTTTAAGTACATCAACAGAAACCAACCCACTTTAAAAGCCCGAATTACTTCGAGCCTTTTTTCTTTTTCTTCTTCTTATCCTCAGTTTTATCTTCAATAACTACAGCATCAACTGCACCCTTAGGGTTCTTTTTATCATTCTTAGAAACCTTAATTGCTGTAACTTCCGTCATACTCTTACGATTAAAAATATAACCAAATATCTCTAAACCAGCATAAATCATTAAAATAATACCAATAGCTTGAAAAGCCAAGTTAGCTTCCAAAATAGTGTATAACCCACCACCTATTAACAAAATAGCGATACCCAACATTACATAAAATTTACTAGTTTTCTTATCAACATACAAAGCATTAATTAAACGATTAATTCCACTAAATAGTATCCAACCACCAATAACTAATCTTACTAACCATTCAATAACTTCCGCTAAAAGAATAAATACTACCCCAATAACAATACCTGACGAAGTCGTATCACTATCTCTTTTAACATCCATATAATTTTTAATACAACTAATAGCGCCACTAATGATAATGACTCCCCCAAGTACCCTTGATACAATTACTCCTACCGCATCAGGATTAGTATACATAATAGCGCCTAAAATTAAAAAAATAATCGAACTAACTAAGGACGCTATACTATTATAAGTTTTAACTTCAATTTTCATAATTTCCTCATTTCTAACAAAATTATACAACAAAATACTATCTGTTTTCAACTAGTTATGATACAATAATAAAAGAAAGTAGGGATAATATGAATTCTAACAATAATTTACCTAAATTAAACAATGACACTACTAGTGAAACTTCTATTTTTAAGAAAGTCACATCTCTAAATGATAAGAATGCTACTTCAAGTACTTTGAATTATAAAAAAGATGATACAAAGAACTTCGATACCCAAGATAATGACACCCTAAAAACTGTAATTAAAGCTTCTATCGATTACATCAAAACTGCTAATAGTCAAAATATCTTTAAACTTCTAACTGAGCTAATCTTTGTTCTTGTTTTCGTTATAATAGTAAAGTTTCCTTTTGACTTAATAATTGACCTTGGTCATAACATATTCACCGCACTAGGGATAGACTATACCAGTAACGCTCTTGCTTTTTGGAACATTTCTTTTAATGTTTTATACACCATAATTGGACTTTGCTTGTATGCCTATTTATATAAGGAAAGAGTATACAAAAATGTTATCAAAAAAAATAATAATTCTAAGAAAGCCCCGACTAAATAAGGCTTTTTCTTTTTCTAACTAAATAATTTCTTAAACAAAATGAAAACTTTCTCTTGTAATTTCCATTAAATTGTAGTAATATCTACTAAGTATTAAACGGAGGTTGTTTATATGGATAAAATTATTAATATTGCAGTTGTTGCCCATGTTGATGCTGGAAAAAGTACTTTAGTAGATGCCTTATTAAATCAAAATGGTGTTTTTAGGGATAACGAAGTAGTTAATGCTCAAGTTATGGATAGTAACGACTTAGAAAGAGAAAGAGGTATTACTATCTATTCTAAAAACTGTGCGATTAGATATAAAGATTATAAGATTAATATTGTCGATACCCCAGGACATGCTGATTTTTCTAGTGAAGTAGAGCGTATTATGCGTACTGTTGATACAGTTATTTTAATTGTCGATGCTAAAGAAGGGCCAATGCCTCAAACTAGATTCGTTCTTAAAAAAGCTTTAGAACAAAACTTAAGACCAATTCTATTTATTAATAAGATAGATAAAAAAGATGCTCGTCCTGAAGAAGTAGTTAACATGACTTTTGACTTATTCATGGAACTTAACGCTACTGACGAACAATTAGATTTCCCAATTGTTTATGGTGTTGCTAAAGAAGGTAAGGCTACTCTAGATTTAAATCACTTAGAAGATAATATTGACCCATTACTAGATACTGTTTTAAAACAAGTTGAACCATTTAAAGGTGATGTAAACGATAATCTACAAATGCAAATCTCTCAATTAGACTATGATTCTTTCATCGGACGTTTAGGAATTGGCCGTATTAATAAAGGTAAAATTAGAACTGGTGAAATGGTTACTTTATGCCGTAATACAGGCGCTGTAGAATCATTTAGAATTTCTAAGTTATTTGTTAATGAAGGTATTAAGAGAAAAGAAGTTCAAGAAGCTTATTATGGAGATATCGCTGTAGTAGCTGGTTGTAAAGACATTTCGATCGGTGATACATTATGTCCACAAGGCGTAACTGACCCTCTTCCTCCAATTATAATCGAAAGACCAACTCTTTCTATGAACTTTATGGTAAACTCTTCACCATTCGCTGGTCAAAGTGGTAAATTCTTAACTTCTCGTCATATTAAAGAAAGATTAGAAAAAGAATTAGAAACTAATGTTGGTTTAGAAGTAGAAGAACTACCTGGCACTGATGGCTTTAAAGTATCTGGTCGTGGTGAACTACACTTATCAGTTCTTCTAGAAGAAATGCGTAGAGAAGGATACGAATTATGTGTATCTAAACCAGAAGTTCTATATGAAGAAATTGACGGTAAAAAATGTGAACCATTTGAAAGAGTAATTGTTAATACGCCAAGTGATTATGCTTCAACAATAATTGCGGACTTACAAGAAAGAAAAGCTACCTTAGAAATCATGACTAACGCTGAAGATAACTACACTCACTTAGAGTTTAGTGCTCCAACAAGAGGCTTAATTGGTTATCGTAGTGCTTTCATTACTAATACTAAAGGTGAAGGAATTATGGTAAGATCATTTGACTCTTACAAACCATATGTTGGTGAAATTCATGGCCGTAAAAATGGTGTTCTAGTTTCTATGGAAACAGGAAAAACTCTTGGTTACTCACTATATAACTTACAAGACCGTGGTCAATTAATTGTTGGACCTGCTACTGATGTTTATGTTGGTATGATAGTAGGTATTAACAATCGTGATAATGATTTAAATGTTAACCCATGTAAGAATAAAGAAATGTCTAATACCCGTAGTAAAGCTGCTGACGATGCTATCGCTTTAGTTACTCCTAAAACATTTAGTTTAGAAGAAGCTTTAGAGTTTATTGAAGATGACGAATACGTTGAAGTAACTCCAGCCGTAATTAGACTTCGTAAAAAAATTCTTGACCCTAATGAAAGATTTAGAGTTAACAGAAAATAATATTATATTACAGGCATATATTTAAATAGTTTGCTTAAAATATAATTGGAACTATAAAAAACTAGTTGCAAAAACCAATAATTATGGTATACTACTAGTGAAAGAACTTTTATAGTTCCATAAAAAAAGAGATACATTTGACTTTGCGTGTTAGATGTTTCTCAGCCCATTTTTAAAACGGTCGAGACACCTATTCTTAGTTGAGTAGGTGTCTCTTTTTCTCTTAACGAGAAATTTATTTCCTTTTTGAGGAACCGGTAATTTTGTCTATTAAGACTAAAACTACAATGAGTACAATTAAGTACTCCATAAAAAATTCCTTTCATAGGACTTCACCCC
>ENA-OPDT01000150-OPDT01000150.1-human-gut-metagenome-genome-assembly--contig:-NODE-150-length-23850-cov-1.560244_pt1 | contig 23850 bp, 16 predicted proteins | sample MGYA00241627_ERZ501517 | MGnify/ENA primary metagenome ERZ501517 (study PRJEB25962, sample SAMEA2042435) | human gut metagenome | biome: human gut; feature: human-associated habitat; material: faeces... | reverse complement strand
CCGAAACGGTCGATACGAGTACGCAATACGTTGTACGAGTTATCCACCGCACTATTCAACTCGTTGCGAAGAATAGAAATCACCTCGTCGTTAGTCGATCTGGGGGTTATTTTATCTTTTAACTGGAAAGTGCTGAAAATAGCCGAAAGTCTCACATTCGGATCTATCTTTTTGTATTCGTTGTAGAACGAAACGATAAAGTCGTTGTTCCCGGCCTGAGCAGCCTGAGCGGCAGTTGAAGTTAGGGTCCGGGTTATTATTCGACAAAGATTTGAGCACGTCTGCCACAGAAATTTGCAGCGTTACGTTCATACCTCCTTTCAGGTCAAGACCCAAACCTATTTCCATTTCACGGCATTGCTGATACGTGTAATACCACCAATACACCTTTTCCGTAGAGATAGAGTCGATATAATGTTTATACTTAGCCTCATCGCCCGCAGCATACTCTTTCGCCTTATTATTGTAAATAGCGGTTACAACCGAAAACGAAAGATAGAACAAACAGATAAGTGTAAGCAAAACCGCAACGACTCTAATAAATCCTTTGTTTTGCATGTGACTATTACTTTATTTTTTGTTTAATGAATTTCGTATTTTTATCAAGGTGCAAAGATATATTATTTTTTCACAGAAGCCCAAAATTATTCGATTTATTTATTATTAGCGTTTTTTACACCGATAAAGCACAATCCCCCAAAGAAACATGAAAAAGAAAACGGTTATATCTTTTTCAAGATTTAATATTATTTTTGTACTTCGGTTATAATCCGAGGTTCACACCCCGATCGAAGTGCCGCATTTCCTATATTTCGACGTGACGGCAAATCGATTATTAACCCTATAAGTTATGCCCAATTATACGAATAAAAGTTGTATCGTTCAATGATTTTTAGATAAACAATCAATATAACCCTTTATAACTACCTCAACCCCCTTATCGTTCTCGAATCCATAGCCCTGTTCTTGTTCTTCAAAAAACTAAATATCGGTAGCATAATATGGATCAACTATATCGCAGTTTCCTCGTTCGCCGTATATTTAATCCATAACGACCTCTCCATTAAACCCCTATACTGCGCAGCATGCGACTATATCGAAGCGCATTACACCCCATCATTCCCGTATGCCTTGCTGTTTATGGTGGGAGTATTCATCGTATCGGTAATGGCAGATAAAGTCCGGCTGTTCATATACAAACATACGCTATTGAAACTATTGAAATAAAAAAATTATACCCTCTCCTCGCCCGTCGCGGGGTGTAGGAGAGAGCAAGCAAAAAGGAAGAAGGTTAGATAACTCCTACTTGCTGCACAAAAATGCTAAACTATAAAATAAAAAGTACCACCCTCCTCCCTTGCCGTGTCCCGTAGCATTACGGGGTGTTTTGCAACGCAAAATATAGGGGAGGTGTCCGTAGGACGGAGGGGTTAGCTCTACAAAAAATCCTATATACTATCTTTTTTAGCCCCCCCTTTCTTAGGAACTCGATTCACCCCCTGTGACGAAAAAATTGAAAATAGGCTGCACATCGGTAAAAATAGGCACACTTGCTTTTGGTCTCAGTTTGCACTATCTTTGTCGCAAATAGATCGATTCGGCAAAACAGAACATAACTTGTTTCTGTTCTTATTTATACTATCTTTACATAAAATATTCGACGATGAATCCGAAACACCCCCTTTCCACAATAACAGTCTATCGGCTGGTCGCCTCGTTCATTCTGGCGATTTCCATATATTCCTGCGCCAACATGTCGAGACCTGGGGGTGGTCCCCGCGATGAAACACCGCCTGTATTCATCAAGAGTATGCCGGTTCCTAACGCATTGAACGTTTCGAAACAGAAAATCGAAATCGAATTCGACGAAATCATTCAAGTAGACAAACCGTCCGAAAAAGTAATCGTCTCTCCCCCCCAAAAAGATATGCCCGAAATTCGTACTTCGGGACGTAAAATAACCGTGATTCTTAAAGACTCGTTACTACCCAACACGACCTATACCATCGACTTTTCCGATGCCATCATCGACAACAACGAGCGTAATCCGCTCTATGGATTCGCCTACTCCTTTTCGACCGGCCCCAAGATAGACTCTCTGCAAGTTTCGGGAATACTACTCAATGCCCGGGATTTGGAGCCCATAACCGGCATGTTGGTAGGATTACACAGCGACCTCGAAGACTCGGCTTTCCAGAAACTCCCATTAGAAAGAATTGCCAGTTCCGACGAATTAGGTCATTTCACGATACGAAATGTAACACCCGGCAAATACCGTCTATTCGCGCTGAAAGACATGAACCGGGACTACCGCTTCGACAACCCGTCGGAAGATATCGCTTTTCTCGATTCTATCGTTATTCCTTCGGCCGATGTTAAATTACACGTCGACACCATTTGGAAAGACAGCGTCACCATCGACACCATTATCGAATACAACCACACCCATTTCTATCCGAACGATATTCTGCTCACGGCATTCAACGAAGGATTCCAATCTCAATATCTCGACAAAAGCGAAAGAAAAGACCGTCGTAAAATCGACCTTTATTTCAAAGCTCCCGCCGATTCGTTGCCCAAGCTGAAGCCGCTGAATTTCGAGCAAGAAGACTGGGCCATTCTCGAACGCTCGTTCCACAACGACACGCTGCAATACTGGATAAAAGACTCGCTCATTTACAACATGGATACACTTTTATTCACGGCCGAATATTTCCGTACCGACACGTTAAGACAATTGTCTCTCTACAACGATACGCTCAAATTCATCATGAAAAAAGTCAAAGCGCCCAAGAAAAAAGAAAAAAAGAAAGACAAGGACAACGACTCCATCGAAGTTCCCGAAATCCAATTCATGCAAATGAACGCCAAGATAAGCTCTTCTCTCGATGTTTATAAACCGCTTCGTTTTTCCTTCGCCGAACCATTGCAAACATTCGATGCAGGGAAAATACATCTGGAACAAAAAAGAGACACCTTGTGGATACCTGTTGCCGACTCCCTGTACACATTCCTCCAAGACTCCATTGCTATCCGTGACTACACACTCACCTACAAATGGACTCCGGGAGAATCCTATCGCATCGTTATGGACTCCACGGCATTCACCAATATTTACGGACTATTCACGAACACCTATAAACAAGAATTCAAAGTCAAAGCCCTCGAAGATTACGCCAATCTGTATCTCTCTATTTCGGGCGTATCCGATTCCGCTTTTGTTGAAATTCTCGATTCAGGAGACAAACCCGTAAGAACGGCCCCGGTCATCAACGGAGGAGCCGAGTTTATGTATATGAATCCGGGTACTTACTACGCCCGCTTATTCATCGACCGTAACGGAAACGGGAAATACGACACCGGAAACTACTCCGAGAAACGACAGCCCGAAGAAGTTTCGTATTACCCACAGGAACTCGAACTGAAAGCCAATTGGGATATAGAACAGGATTGGGACATCTATGCGACACCGGTCGATAAACAAAAACCCGACAAAATAAAGAAAAACAAACCCAAAGAGAAAAAACGCAATTACTGACAATCTTAATAACAAACCGCATGCTACGCCATCGTTATATGAAAAACACCGGGTCGTTACGCCGTATTGCTTTCGGGATTCTTTTTTGGAGTATGGCCAACGGAATTTATGCGCAAACGACTCCGGGTATGCAACCCGAATGGCTATCCTACGATGTCATATACCAACTGGGATTTCTCTGGAAGCGGGCAGCGACAGCTACGCTCCAACTCACCGAATACCCCGACAAATATACATCTGTTTTAAAAGCTCGTACACTCCCCTTTGCCGACAACATATTCAAGGTACGTGACACACTGGTATCCGATATGCAGCGAAACAAAGAACTGCTACCCATTTATTACGCCAAACTCGCTGACGAAAACGGGACTTACCGGAAAGACGAAGTAAATTATACCTACGATGGAAACTCGACCACGGGAAATATCCGCCTATATCGTCCCAAGCGCAACGTCATAGAGGACTATACACTCACCGAACCCGGTATAGTCTACGACATGCTGAGTATCTTTTACGTGATTCGCACCTTCGACTTCCGAGCAATGGAAATGTATCAAATCTATAACACCAAAATTTTCTCCGGTAAAAACCTCGAATACCTCGAAATAGAATATTTGGGACAGGAAATCCTCAAACAAAACAAAAAGGAATACAGCACCTACAAACTTCGCTTCCGATTCTATGACAGAACCGGGAAAAAGACCAGCGACAAAATCTCGGCATGGGTCTCTACCGACAATAAACGCATACCCTTGAAAGTAGAAGGGAAACTCCCCTTAGGCTCTATGAAAGCCGTGTACACGGGAGAATAGAAACTATCTGTCATTTGGGCAAGAGCTAAAAACTGACCTCCTGCACATGCAGCGTGATAGGGAAGGTATCCGAAAGATGGAAAGGTTAGTTCTACAAAAATCCTATCTTTTTTAACCCCTCTCATCGTCGCTACCGTTCCTCTGTGTCTCCCCTATTGCTCTGCAACTCCCCGTAATACTACGGGACACGGCAGGGGAGAAGAACAAACACAATACACAGGAAAGTATTAACCTCCTCCTCTGTGTTTTGCATAGCAAAATATAGGGGAGGTGTCCGCAGGACGGAGGGGTTAAAAAATATCCATAGCAGAGGAAGCATATAAAAACATCACTCTCTCCCTATGTTTCTGTAAAGGAATAGAAAGTACTCACAAAGCAAAAAGAAAGCACAAAAAGGCCATTCAAAGTGACATTTTAATCCTCTCCCTCTGCTCATCGTAGATGAGATTATAAAGAAAAGAACAAGATTCTCCTCTCCTTTATCGGACAATAAAGCTACAAAAAGCGGCTGCATTTCCGGGTTCTTTCTTTTCGGCGATGAAAGGAAAAAATAAATACCTTCTACTTCCTGTGTTCATGGCAAGATAACCCCGCCGTTCCGTAACACGCCAAACTTCGGGACAACCGTTCAGCCACCGCATCGCGTAAAGTCTGCGGAGACAAAACCTCAGCTTGCCAATACCCCAAAGCATACACCTCCTGTTCGAAATCGGGAGTGATTTTCAAACGGTAATGAAACGTAGAACTATGTTCGTTCCGGTCAAGTTCCTCTTGACTTTCGTGCAAAGGAAGTGTCCTCAAATAATTAGCTTGCAAAGCAGGGACACGCAGCACCACCTCCTGCGCCGGCATATCGTCGTGCGTAATCCCGAAACAATCCCGGAAATAATCGATGGGAGAAAAACTGTCGGGATAGACGAATGTACGGCTGCTCAATTCAAGAGAAGCAACCCGATCCAAAGCATAGGTCTTGATTTTCCGATCCGTAAAATCCTTAGCGATGACATACCAACGCTGACGAAATAACTTCACGAAATAGGGAGCCGCCAATGTATGCGAACTTGTTACACGTCGGAATGAACGATACGACAAAATAAGCACCCGGTTCTCCTTCATCGCCTCGAAGACGATTCTCAAAAATTTCTGCCCCGAAGGTATATTCTCCAAAACGATTCGATTCCGCAACTCCTGACTCTCGTTCAGCATGTTACTCACCGCAAGCGTGTTCAATGCCCACACACGTGCACCGTTTCCCTGCAAAGCATCCGGGTCCTCGATGTAATATTCATACGTAGAAGCATCACACTCGATATTCACGTCAAACATCTCCTGTATGGCCTGACGATAATTCATAAACGTCCGTCGAGCCATCGGCTTGCCGTCCGAATATTCGCTCCGTTGCCACAACCCGTCTATCTCCCTGCGGGTAAGCCTTCCGTAGCGCTGCAACGTATCGATCAGCCATACATACCGATTGAAAAGTTCTTTCGCCATAACACTCACGGTTTATTTTGGAAAACCACAAGATTCTGGGGATATGGCAACAAATCCACCCACCAGGGTCTCATGCAACAGTCCAAAGTTATGAAAAGGCCATTCAGTATTTATACCCCCCGATTTGCGACAATTTGAGGTAATTGTTACGAGCCAGCATACAAGCTCCTATCACACCAGCTTTATCTTTCAATTTGGACAACGTAATCACCGAATCTTTATTCGCCAAATTGAGCGAATATTTGTTTATAGCACTAATAATGGGCAAGCTGATATAATCGCCTGTCTGAGACAATTCTCCACCAATGATTACCAAACCTGGGTTAAAGATGTTAATAAGCCCGGCAATGTATTTTCCCAACTTGTTACCAACCTCCTCAATAATGTCGATAGCCAATATATCCTCTTTGTTGACAGCATCTATAATATCGCTCAATTCAATCTCTTGTCCCTCTTTAATGGGAGCCGAAAGTATAGAATTTTCGCCATTGAGAACCCGTTTCATAAAAATACGATGAATTGCCGAACCCGATGTTTCGGTTTCCAGACAACCTTTTTTACCGCAATGGCACAGCTCTTCGTTGTCAAATACACTCATGTGCCCAAATTCACCGGCAAAGCCCGATTCTCCATAATAAAGCTGCCCGTTTATCATAATGCTTATAGCCAATCCCCAACTGATATTCACAAAAATAATATTCTTGGCGTTGCTGGTATTGTTGCTCATATACTCACCATAAAGCATAGCCCGGGTATTGTTGTCGATAAAGACACGATAGCCCAACTTCTCGTAAAACAAATCAGTCAAAGGTCGTTCCCCGAAATAGAAAGTACTGTAACTATAGCCCGACTCGGCATTGATGCGGCCCGATATATTAACATTGATGTTCAGTATTTTATTACGTATCGATTTATGCTTATTGATAAAAGTCTGTATAACTTCGCATAACGTATTGAACGCCCCTATTGTATTGTCGTTTTTGAACGAAATATTTGACTGCAAATCAACTACATCGCCTTTGAAATTGACAACGCCTATATTCACACCGAATTTCTTAATGTCGACTCCCACAAAATACCCCGACTCTGGATTCAAGCCGTATAAATTGGGGCGGCGTCCGCCATTGCACGTTTTCAACTTTCCATAATCTATAATAAAGCCCTCCTCAATCATCTCCGATATAATCTTGGCCACAGTAGGACCGCTCAAATTAAATTCCTTGGAGAGATCGGCAATAGTAGCGTCTTTGTTATAGATATAAAAATTGATAATACTCTTTTTGATAAGTATCTTTTTCGTATCTACCCCGTATATCAAACTATTATCCACACTTTCTATTTCTTTAACTATTTAATATAAAAGACAAATATACTCATTAACTAATGATTATTCCGGTTTTTAAGAATCAGAATTTGACAAATTTCAATAAATTACATTTTACCACCCTACCGGCTTCCTTAAAGCCACATAAACTCGCAGGGAGAACTGTCCCCAATAGCCGGGGCGTCGGCCAACAAGGGTATCGTTCGATCGCATATCTCAGATAGTACAATGCAATATTAAAATTTTTATTTAATGTATACAACAATTACCCGGCTTATCTCTACAATATATCGATAAAACTCAAATATCCCGGGATACCTCATTCTTGAATAGTACCCCGGGACATTCTATCTTACAATTTAAATTGTACCAGCAGAGGGAAATGATCCGAAATCTCGTTGTTCTTGTCGTCATAGATAAATTCTGATGATATGGCATACTTAGCCATTTGCGGGTTCAACCACACATAGTCGACACGTCGCAAATGTTTGGGGAAAGCGCGTGTAAAGGCATCGTGAAACATCAAAAACGAATCGGTATACCCGGCTTCCTTTACCGTATTTATTACCGAATAATCCAGTTTGCCATTATTCAACGCCTTATATCGCGGGTCTTTCTGTTCACGACGTTTCAGCCGATCAACATATCCGTCTTGATGAGTGAGAGAATCGGTCTCGCATAACGAATTAAAATCACCAGCAATAACGACTTTTTCATTCTCCGGGATTAGAGCTGCATGCGACAAAATGCGACGTATCTCTTTTTCCCTCAAAAAAAAGCTCCACGAAGACAAATGCACAACAAAGAGATTTATATCGTCAATTTTGGCATACATATATCCATGCTCCATGTGGTCATCAACTTTAATAATATCCCGTATGGGGTACTTCGACGTTATTGCAACCGGATAGCCATTTTCTTTCGAAATAGCCGAATAATAGTGTCCATATCGTGCAGCCAATTCTTTCAAAGAAGACTCTGTAAACTTGTTCATCTCTTGAAAAGCCACAATATCGGGATCAACTGTCTTTACCCAATTCACATACCTATTCATTACCGCAGGATCGCTTTCAAATCCGTGCAATACATTATAACACAGAATCTTGAAATTTCCCTGTTTTTGTTGCGCCATCATCGTCAATATGGCCAACAAAAAAATAATCAACCAACTCGTTCTTTTCATTGTTACTTTTTATTTAATATTTCACGTATCATTTTTTCATAGGCTGTTGCAATACGCATCATTCCCAAATCGTTGGGGTGAGTGCCGTCGACCTTTCCATCGGGCGATTGGTTAATATCATCATAGGTCAAATGATATATCTGCTTCATACCTTGTCTTTTCAACTTGGCAAAAGCTTTATCCATCACTCGGTTTACCCGACTATAATAATTATAATATCTTCGCTGCGAGACTGCTCCCTCAAAACCACTGGTATAGCCATCGTGATCGGTCAGTATGATAGGAGTATCGGGGTGTTTCGCCCGAATATCTTTTACGGCATTCATGATGAGAGTTTCTAATTTCTCATCATCATACAATTTTGTAGAAGTCAAGTTGGGCAAACAATCCAAAACATAAATTGCAGCCTCCAACTCACAAATCAAATTGATAACCTCAGACTCTAAACGTCCATTGCCAGAAAAGCCCAAATTAATAACCGGTCGATTCAATTTTCGTTGTAAAATCGATGTCCATGTCATACCGGGTCGACTGGCGCATCCACCTTGTGTAATCGATGTACCATACACAACGATAGGTAATTCTTCACGAGGGACAAGCGGCATAAACATTTTATCCTCATATACGCCTATTTCCAAAGAAAGGATACTGTTATAAGGTGGTAAAAAAAGTTTATATTCCACTCCCTCATCATAATAGTCGGGAGTAGGTTTTAACCCAACGTACTTATAGGTAATCGTATCGCGGAACGAAGTTGCTGGGCGGCACCAATAATGCTTATCTCCAACCACGGCATATAGATCAAGACCACTTGCTCCAACAGCCGGCATAGTGGGCAATGTAAGACGACCAGCCACCTTATACCGTACTTGTATCAACGATGAATTGGTTTTGAAACGAATCGTAAGCCCCGACGAAAACTTAGACCTTGCCCAAACTTCGGGGCGCACAACTGACTTAGCTCGTAAGGGGAGCCTATCATAAAAACTTTCATATTCGCCTTGCCACCCCTGCCCTTCTATCGGGTTTATGGCCGATCCCTGCGGGTTCCACCATTTTATTTCTTGGGCACCCACTACAAGGTTCAAAAAGAAAAAACTAAGACAAAATACAATCACTTTACAATTCATAGCAATACATTTTTATAAAATATTAAAAATATCCCGGATTCTGTTCCAGCCCTAAGTTGACCTGACTCTGGGGAATTGGCATCAAGAACTGATACTCACTTTTGGTATAGACCAACCGTTCCAGTGCTTTACCCAATCGTACTAAATCATAAAAATAATGATTTTCGCCATAAAACTCCACTTTACGCTCATCGAGTATGGCATCGACATACAGGCTGGGGTTGTCGAGTATCTTTTTATCCAGAGGCGGAAGATTTCTCGCAGCTCGCAGTTCATTCAATTTTGCAAGCCCCGATTCATCGGGAGCGCACTCAGCAAAAATCAGATACATCTCGGTAAACCGGGATATGGTAAAAGGACATGTACTTACCGAGTTATAGTTAAACTTATTGACTGTTGTATAGCCATCGTTGCTTAACCCTATGCACACCGAATATCGAGCGTCAGCAGGATCCATCGAGTCGATAAACGATTGGGACGGTTTGAACTGATACGACCCCGACGGAGTCATGGCATAAGTATTGAATATGTTCCGATAGAAGTAGGCTCCCGTGTTGTTCGAAATACACATGATAAGCTCCTTCGCACCTACCCCTACAGCCGCAGCGCCCAAGCTATTGGCCGCAACCAGTTGAAAACGCTGGTCCTCCAAAAAGGTACGTGCAATAGATTTGGCCTTATTATACTCCCTGTTATACAGATAAACTCTTGCCAACAACGCCGAAGCCGCCTCGGACGAAGCATAGTAATAATAGCGGGCCGCAGTAGGATCTTCGGGTGGAGCCTGATCCCAAGCTCTACATTGATCAATAGCTATTGCCAAGTCATCTTTGATGCGCTGCCACACATCGGCAGTCGGCGAGCGAAGTACTACATCTTCGGTAATTTGGGTTACAATAGGGACATCACCAAACTGTGTCACCAATTTCAAATAGCAATACGCTCTCAAATAATGCAGTGAGCCTATCATTTGCACATTTCTCTCGTCCGACAGGTCAGCCTTGTTTATTAGGAAATCAATCACATAATTGGCCTGATGAATCACACCATAAAGGTAATAATAGTAATTCTCTACAAAACTGTTATCGGCCATGAAATTGTTATGTGCAATATTGGCATTGACCAGGCTCCCATTATTTGCATTATTCTCAATAGTTTCCCCCAAACAGTCATTCAAGATAAGAGCCGCCGGTGTACAGTCGGCGAGCGTGTGGTAAACACCCCGAACCAGACTCTGAATATGCTCCGATGTCAACTCTTCTTCCTGAAGCGTATCAACAGGAGTCTCCTCCAACAAGAAGTTGCACGACGAGACGAGCAAGAAAAAAGGCAAGACGATTATATATTCAAACTTTTTCATACTACTACAAATTAGAAATTTAATGAAAGACCAACCAAAAACATTCTGGGATTAGGGGTCCCGAAGAAATCCTGTCCCATCTCCTTTGGAGAAAGCGTATAGCTCACCTCGGGGTCCATACCCGAATAGTTGGTCCATGTCAATAAGTTCTGCGCCGTAGCATAGATGCGCAAATATTTCAGTCTAAGATGTTTCACACAATCTACGGGCAAGGTATATCCCAACGTGATCTCTTTCAGTTTGAGAAATGAACCGTCCTCGAGGTAACGATCCGATGCCATATTGTTGTACTCCGAATTAAACAATGCTCTAGGATACGTATTACTTGTTCCCGGACCGGTCCAACGATTTTCGGCACTTTCCTTCAACATATTGGCATCCATCTGTCCCAAACGGTCGGAATAACCGCTTCGGAAGATATTCAAAATATCATTACCATATTGGAACGAAAGTGAGACATTCAAGTCAAATCCATAAAACTTAAAGGAATTGGTAAAACCGCCATACCAGTCAGGCATTGCTTTTCCTACAATCATGCGCACCGGATTTCCATCTTTGTCAAGGGCATATTTCATATCTCCGGCTCTCACCCCACTCTTATGCAGATTCTCGGGTACCTCTTCGTCATATTGATAAATACCCTCTTGCTTATAAAGATAGAATGAGCCTACGGGTTTCCCGATTTCAAGAATATGATAGTTGCCTACATACACCGGAGTATTGCCTTTCATCAGCTGTTTCACTTCGTTTTTAAGGGTCGTGAACGATAAATTGGAGGTCCACTCAAAGTCTCGCAATTTCACATTTACAGTTTTCAAAGCCAACTCAAAACCTGAGTTACTCATCTTGCCAATATTGACCAGTTTGGTTTTATATCCATAGGTAGCCGGCATGGGTTTGTTGAACAACAGCCCGTGGGTATTCTTGATATAATAATCGAGCGAAACATTTACCCGGTCATTAAATAGAACGGCATCGGTACCTATATTTATCTGTTCGGCTTTCTCCCAACTTAAATCGTTGTTACCAGGACTTTCAAGCGTGATACCAGCCGAAGCGTAATAAGGAGCCTCGGCCCCCATGTACCGCTGTGCAGTATAATTACCTACACCCGATTGCTCGCCGGTCATACCCCAGCTTAATCGGAATTTCCAATCGTTAATCGCATCGATTCCTTTCATAAAATCTTCCTTACTGATACGCCACGAAATCGAAGCCGAAGGGAATACTCCCCACTGGCCTCCTTTGGGAAATTTGGACGAACCATCGACCCGCACGGTGGCCGAAAGCAGATATTTGTCGTCCCAGCTCAAATCCAACCGTCCGAAATGAGAAATGAGAGTATTTGCATAAGCGTAACCATTGGCCCCAAAAGATGCACCCGATCGAATATAAGTAAACTCTTTCGTGGGGAAATCCCAACCACTGGCTACAACGTAAGAACGATTGTAGTGCTCATATGACTGTCCGGCCATAGCAGTCAAACCCAATCGCTCCTTTATCATAGTTTTGTAGGTCAACGTATGCTGTAACACATAACGGATTGTCGTTGAACGTGACTCCCGCGTATAACCATTGTATGAATCCATGTTAGGAAAGTCGGTTGTGCGATTGTAGAAGTCATTGTTTGTGTTATAAAGCAAGCTTAATTGCGGTTTGTATATCAAGTCTTTTGTCAGTTTCCAATTCAAATAGGTAGATGCATTGGCCGAATAGATTTTATAATCGGAGGTCGACTCGTTGACCATAGCCTCTACATTATGATACCGCAGGTCGACCCCGCCTTGAGCATACGATCCGTCTTCTTTGTACGGACGGTCGAAAGGCCGTTGAGGAAACGATCGCAAAATATAACCATAATTACCATTCTCACTGGGAACCCGGTTATTAATCGAATGGCCTAAACCTATGGTGACTCCAAAGTTGACCTTCGAAGAAATGATATGGTCGATGTTCGACCGGAAGCTAATTCTTCTCAAGCGGTTGGTCTTGATGATACCCTCTTGGTCATAATACGACAATGCCGTATAAAATTTTGTATCCCGAGAACCGCCTCTCATCGACAGCGAATAGCGTTGTGTAACAGGAGTATCTTCTCTAAAAGGCAGTTGCACCCAATCATAGTCTCCTGGATAGTCGGCCCCCCGAGGGTCCTCTAACAGAGGCTGATACCCCGGATCACCCGGACTATAATTATTATCCTGATTATAATTGCTATATGCTTCGTTCATGACCGCCAGATACAGGTCTGTATCGGCCATCTCGGGCAAGTTGCACACCTGACTGATACCACTCGACATATTCAGTGAGAAACTGGTACGGCCCGTACGACCTTTCTTGGTGGTAATAAGAACTACTCCATTGGTGGCTCTCGACCCATATATCGAAGCGGCAGCAGCCTTGAGTACATCAATCGACTCAATGTCTGCCGGATCGATCAGAGACAGTGGTGACTGATAGGAAGAGCCAAAGAGATCGGTCAATTCCGATCCGTCCTCGGTTCCCATAGGGATGCCATCTATAACATACAACGGATCATTCCCTCCATTAATAGATCCCACGCCACGTATACGAACCGCACCTCCAGTACCGGGAGTTCCCGAAACCGACTGCACCTGCACGCCACTCAATTGCCCCTGCAACATCTGGTCAAAAGTAGAATACGAAGCCGACAAATCATCTTTTATTTTCATCGACGAGATTGCCCCTGTTACGTCTTTACGCTGCTGCGTCGAGTAACCGATAACGACAACCTCTTTCATCGACTGATCTTTTTCTTCCAAGATTGCATTTATCTCTTTCTTGTTTTTTACACAATACTCCTTTGTCTCCATACCGATGTATGAAAAAACCAGCGTATCTTGCGCCGCAGCTTTAATTCTGTACTTACCATTGACATCGGTAATGGTTCGATTCGACTTATTTTTCACAACGACCGACACCCCGATGAGAGTCTCTCCCTTAGGGTCGGTCACAGTTCCAGTAATCATTCTCCCCGGGGGTTGTGCCGGTAGACTCCCGGCAACAAACAACCCAAAAAGAAGAAAGAATATAATTCGATATATTTTCATGATATATTAAAGATTAGGGAAACAAACGATTAACGCTGTTTCATCATTTGAACCACAGCTATCTTTTCCCGAGAATCTCGTTCAACAATTTGCATAATATAGATGCCCTCGCTCAACTGAGGAGCCTCGATACGAGTTTGTCCTGCGGCACAAACCAACGAGTTTACAAGCTCTCCATTGCTTGAAAAGAAATTCACGATATACGATTTATTACTGTCAAGCCCACTAATGTTGATTTCCTTGTCAAAGGGGTTGGGGAAACAGCTTATAGCCAATTGTCGGGTAATAACAATACCCGTTGCGGTCTTGTCAATATTGATCTGGGCCGTAGCTATCTCGGCCGTAGCACATGGTAAAGAAGTCTTCATGCGTACATATATTGTGTGGCGTCCCTCACTAAGTTGGTATCCGGCCAGACGCAATATATTGTTCGACGAGTAGACATCAAGGGGATACTCAAATTCGGGATCGTCCAAAGCAAACTGAAACAGAGGATTTTCACCACCGGTTACCGTCTGGGCTTCGATAATAACAGAATCCCACTCTTCCGTCTCTGAAATATTTGATGTCAAAGCCACCTCTGGCTCAATACTCTCCTCTACGGTAAACACGATACTATCGCTCATACTGTTCAACGAGTAGACCACCGTGTGTTCACCCAGACCGGCAGTGAGGGCATTAAATGTATTCCCCTCTACACCGTCGCCCATCCAGACTCCGCCTTCGGGAATAGCCGACAACGAGACGGTCGACTCCAAGCATACTTTCTGCGAAGTACAATTAATTTGAGGTTTGTCGATATAGTCGACTACGGCCGTAAAGACATCACCCGTTACGAATTCAACACCATCAACAGTCATCGTCAAGGTTTCTTCGTTATATTGTAACGGTATAAATTCCGTGCCATTTTTGATCAAACCCACCTTGGGTGTCTCGGCCAACAAGGCAATCATCTCGGGAGTAAACTTGAATTGAAGGCTTATCGTCTTTATACCAGATATATTGATTTTCCAATTTCGTTTTAAGGCTTTACAAGCCATCTCTTTTCCTTCATTGTTAATTACCCGGATAGACTCGGTTTCGTCCAACGCATCGGACGTAGCACCTACAAAAGCAAACTGCCCGTCTTCGGCAATTTCTTCGGGCGACGCAAAAGTATTACCGTTTGAAATAGTTAATATGCCACCCTCTTCGGCCAACGAGTATCCAATTCGCCCGGTCGATCTTTTCTGCATAAGACCCGATGTATCGTCACGAACAATACCGGTAATATAGTTGCTGTACGACGAAAAATCGGTCGACTCTCCAGCCCACCAAGTATCGCCCGTACTGCTCACATAGGTATATTCATAATTAGGAGTCGATACTTTCACCGGGTTTGACGAACTCGATTTAATCAATGTAATACCATACTTAGCAGCTAAGTATGATTCTATTTTATATCTCTCTTCGTCGGTAACCAATCGATCAAAAGCAATAATCTCGGCGATATCGCCATCGAGCCATTTCCCAATCTTAGTCGTTCCGGCTACACTGACACCCACATAGAATACACCCTCTTTGGAAGGGGTAGAGACAAAGCGGGTCAATACGCTGAACAAACCTCCATCGAGAGTCACCATATCGCCTTCGACATTTCCAAATGCAGCAAAGCAAGAATGAAATCCCGTTGCTTTATCAACAACAGTTGTCGCTCGTGTTCCCCAATAAGAATTAACACCATCGGATACCAACCAAGTAGGGGTCGGGTTTGATCCTATCTTATAGGTTTGAAAAAAGGCCAAATCTTCTTTATTCCCATAATCGGTAACTCCTTTTTCCTGAATGGACAATACGGTCGATTCTGAATTATTCTCCGTTGTCAAATTGGCCGAGTAAACAGCGAATATCGATTGATAGTGTTTATCTTCCAATCCTTTCACAGCAACTTTGCCATTAAAATAGACCGTCGGGTTACCATTGACAGTCCCTTCTTTCAACTCCAAAGATTCTACTCCTCCCTCTTCTTTCTGAAAGAGTTCAACGCCTTGTTTCTGATCAGATAAATCCTCCCAATACGGACTCACCAATTTATTCTCAGCATCTACAGTTACACCTTTATCTGCTCTCAGCCACAAAACCGAACCAGATACACCACCCGGCTTTATTTGAGCATTCGCAACACAAATTGCCTCAATAAATAACAACGATAGTAAAATGTTCTTTTTCATAATTGATTGTGTTAATGACTATTTTATGGAGATTTTGATTCTCTTTCTTGTAATTTCGTCTGCAAATAAAATAATAAAATTCAAAATAACCAAGAATTTATATAAATATTTTTCTAATTCAAATAAAATTTCAAATATATTTCAAATATGTTTCAATCCTATTTTAAAAGTATAGCCTCTTGAAGAGAGACATTTAAAAACGAATAATAAATTGTATATCAATATATTTTAATCAATATAGTATTTATCTACATAAGATAAATCCGCGATAAATATTCCATAACTGCCTGCTTTTATATTTGAAAATATTTTTCATAATATATTGCTTATTACAAAAATAATTATTTATTTTGCGGAAAAATTAGATTCACTAAAACCAGATTGCCGTGAAAAAGAATTACAAATGGATTATATTTCTTATTACCACCTTGGGATATAGTCTCTTCTATGTATGCCGATTAAGCATCAATGTAGTAAAAAAACCGATTGTTGATTCGGGATATTTAACCGAAACCGAACTAGGAATTATCGGAAGTGCTCTTTTTTTTTCCTATGCAATAGGAAAATTTGTCAATGGCTTTCTGGCCGATCGGTTTAATATACGATTCTTAATGGGGGGAGCACTCCTAATCGCGGCTATACTCAATTTCACTCTCGGCTTTCATGTACTATTCGGCGTTTTTGTCGTACTGTGGGGCATCAACGGCTGGGTGCAATCTCTTGGTGGGCCGTGCAGTGCTATTGCCCTCAATCGCTGGTTTGGAGACAAACAACGGGGTACTGTCTATGGATTCTGGAGCGCAAGCCACAACATAGGCGAAGCCTTTACTTTTATATTCATAGCCTCGATTGTCAGTTTCGCCGGTTGGCAATATGGATTCATTAATGCGGGTATTCTGGGAATTATCGGAGCTGTTCTCATCTTCATCTTTCTAAGACCCTATCCTCAAAATACAACAGACAACATTGCCCCTGTCAATCAAAAAGAGGTAGGAAAAAATCAATTGGAAGTTCTTAAAAACAGCTCTATCTGGCTAGTAGCCTTTGCAAGTGCCTTTATGTACATTAGTCGATATGCAGTCAACAGCTGGGGCGTCTATTATTTCGAAGCCGAAAAACATTACTCCATCATCGAAGCCAGCACTCTCATCTCCGTTAGCTCGGTATGTGGGATTATCGGTACTGTATTTTCGGGCCTACTTTCCGATAAACTATTTAAAGGGCATCGATATGCTCCGGCCTGCATAGCAAGTGCCATCAATCTCATCGCCCTCTGTTTATTCTTATTTATCCCCGATTCCGATGGGAGTAAAATCATAGACATTACAGCCATGGTACTTTTCGGCATATCTATCGGTATACTCATTTGCTATCTAGGCGGACTTATGGCCATAGACCTGGCGCCCAAAAGCGCCACAGGTGCCGCAGTAGGAGTAATCGGGATTGCCAGTTACATAGCAGCCGGTATTCAAGATATTGTCAGCGGATTTTTTATCGAAAGTAAAAAGCAAATCATTGACGGCATAGAGGTCATCGACTTCTCATTCATTCGCATGTTCTGGGTTTTGTCAGCCCTCGCCTCGCTCCTCCTATTGCTATTCATATATTACAAACATCATAAAAGAGCTTATTAATATGAACGTGTTAGAAAACATCAAGAATGGTCTCATCGTCTCTTGTCAAGCCGAAGAGGGCTCCCCGTTCAATACTCCCAAAGGGGTAGGCGATTTTGCACGATGTGCCGAACTGGGTGGAGCCGTCGGTATCAGAAGTTGTGGTGTCGAAAAGAGTGTGGTGTTTGTGTCGAAAAAAGCCGCTATATCATGCAAAACACATCTCTCCCTGTCATTTGCTTAACCAAATCGACTTTTGAAGATGGGTTCGTGCGAATAACCGGCTCCTTCGAAGAAGTAGAGGCTCTACTTAAAATAAATGCTACATTCATTGCCGTAGACGGAACTTACAGAATACGAGAGAAAACATACACTGGACCTGATTACATAAATAAAATAAAAAAGATGTACCCTGAAATCCTTGTCATGGCCGATATATCCACACCCCAAGAGGCCGTCGCCTGTTATGAAGCAGGAGCTGACTGCGTTTCGACCACATTGAACGGCTACACTTCGGATACCCAGTCGGTCAACCACAATCAGCCCTCTTTCAGTGTATTGCAAGAGTGTATACGATTACTTCCTCACGGATTCCCCATCATGGCCGAGGGGAGGTTCAACAAGCCCGAATATGCGGCACAAGCCATCGAAGAGGGTGCTTGGGCTGTTATCGTAGGAACCTCGATTACCCGACCGCAAATAATCACCCAATGGTATGTAGATGCCATTAAACAAACCATCGAACAATCCCACCTGTCATGAAAATATTTTTTGGAACCGACGGCTGGAGAGCCTTGGAAGGTTCACAAATAAACGAAAACTCAGTCGCTACGATTGCCCAGGCATTCAGCGACTACTTACTCGAAAATAAAGGGAATGCCGTTGTAGCTATCGGTTACGACAGCCGAAAAAACTCCGATACATTTGCCCAGGTTTTTGCCCAAGTGCTCACTAAAAATAAAATCAAGGTTTATCTCTCCGATCGCATTATCCCAACTCCGGTCTTGTCCTATACCGTGTTGCAGCTCGGTTGTGACGCAGGTGTGATGATTACTGCCTCGCACAATCCCAAAGAATACAATGGCATTAAATTTAAATCGAGCTACGGAGGACCTTTTTCAACCGAAGAGACCAAGAAAGTCGAAGCCCTTCTGTTCCAATCGGAGGTACACCAATCAACCGACCTCATCACCCTGCATGACTTCACTGAAACCTATATAAATCACATCGAAAGGCTTATCGACTTTAACCAAATTAAAGAGGCTGATTTGCACCTGCTTATTGACAGTATGGGTGGAGCTGGACAACGACTCACCGAACAAATTCTAAAAAAACACGGAATCGCAGCTACCACTCTTTTTGCTGAACCGACCACCAATTTTTACGGCCGTTCTCCCGAGCCTATCGAAAAAAATTTGGAGCCTCTCTCTCAAGAATTAAAAGCTGGTCATTACTCTTTTGGCGTAGCCACCGACGGCGACGCCGACCGTGTAGGAGTTTGCCTCGACTCGGGAGCCTGGTTATCGGCACAACATACTATACTGTTGCTTGTCGATTACTTGAAGCACACCAAAAGGATCCCGGGCGGTATTGTCAAGACCTCATCGGTATCCGATAAAATGAGGCTTCTATTTGAGAATGATTCAACTCCCGTATATGAAGTTCAAGTAGGATTCAAATACATTTGTGATATTATGGTACAACATGAAATCGCTTTCGGCGGAGAAGAGAGCGGCGGTTTCGGATATGGTATGCACATTCCTGAAAGAGATGGAATATTCTCATCACTACTCCTGTTGGAAATGTTATCCTCCTCACCCTATAAAAAATTATCAGAGTATTTCCAAGAGAAGCAAAAAACACTGGGACTCATCTATTATGATCGTATAGACTTAAAATATGACCAACCTGATAAAAACGAACTGCTCCCTCATTTATCACAAAACCCGCCGCAAACGATTGGTGAGTTAAACATTGTCGGCATACAACATTTTCTCAGTAGTCGAGGCATTGTCAATGGCATCAAATTTTTATTAGGCCCTTGCCAATGGCTCCTTATTCGCAGTTCCGAGACCGAAAACATCATTCGTTTCTATGTCGAAGGTCAATCCAATGAAGAGGTAAAAAGATTGCTTTTATGTGGCCGGGAGATTCTCGACATCTGAAAAATCCATAGTTTCTCAAAACAATCGGGTATGGATAACTCCACAAAAAACAGCCTCACATATACGAGGTTAGCTTCTTATCTCTTTCTATCCCGAATGCACTATTTCGTCGTCTTTTTCCGGGCCGGTTTCTTTTTGGCAGGAGCCTTGTCGGCATCCTCGACAATCTTCATGCAATCGGCGAACGTGAGCGATGCCGGTTCGGAACCTTTGGGTAATTTATAATTCTTCTTTTTATAAGCGATATACGGACCGAAACGACCGTTAAGCAGTTCGAGTTCATCATCTTCATCGAACTTCTTGATAAGGCGTTGACTTTCCTGCTCGCGCTTTTGCTGAATCAACATTATCGCATCCTCTAACGAAACACCCTGCGGAGTGAACTCTTTGGGCAACGATACATATTTGCCGTCGTGACGAATATACGGACCGAAACGGCCGATACCCACGACAACGGTTTTGCCTTCGAAATCGCCTAAGGTTCGGGGCAAATCGAACAGTTTCAAAGCCTCTTCCAATGTAATCGTGCTCATCGATTGTCCTTTGAGCAATGATGCGAACAACGGCTTCTCCGCATCTTCGGGCGTACCGATTTGTACCAACGGACCGAAACGGCCTATCTTCACCGATACGGGACGGCCGCTTTTCGGGTCCGTACCCAATACCCGTTCGCCCACTTTATGCTCCAACCGCAAAGCGAGAGCGCTCTCTACCACCGGGTGAAAGAGTTTGTAAAAATGATCTATCTCATCGTTCCACACGGTTTTTCCCTCGGCAATATCGTCGAATTGCTGCTCGACATTCGCCGTAAAGTTATAATTGAGAATATCGGGGAAATACTCCGTCAAGAAATCGTTGACGACAACTCCTATATCGGTGGGAAGCAGTTTGCCTTTATCGGCTCCTGTGAGCTCGGTTTTCTCTCCCGATTCGATTTTCCCATCGTGCAGCGTCAACATACGATATTTCCGCTCCGTTCCTTTCCGATCGCCCTTCTCGACATATTCGCGTTGCTGTATGGTCGAAATGGTTGGTGCATAGGTAGAAGGCCGGCCGATACCCAGTTCTTCCAATTTACGAACCAGACTGGCCTCGGTATAGCGGGCGGGAGCTTGCGAGAAACGTTCCGTTGCCGTGACCGACGACAATGCCAGCACATCGCCTTTCGCCAATGCAGGTAACATCTTGTCGTTTCCTTCTGTATCGCCTTCGTCATCGGTAGACTCCATATACACTTTCAGGAAACCGTCGAATTTCAAGACCTCGCCCACGGCGACGAAGTGTTCTTTCCTTCCCGAAACGGCGATGGTCGCAGTCGTCTTTTCCAACTCGGCATCACTCATTTGCGAAGCGATCGTACGTTTCCAAATCAATTCATACAATCGTTTTTCCTGAGAGGAAGCATTGATTTCGTGATGGCTGATGTACGTGGGACGTATTGCCTCGTGCGCTTCCTGTGCTCCTTTGGTATGCGTATGGTAATTTCGAATATGCAGATATCTCTCGCCCAAAGTTTTCACAATCTCGTCTTTGGTCGTATTTATAGCCAGCGATGACAAATTCACCGAGTCGGTACGCATATAGGTGATATGTCCCGCCTCATAAAGCCGTTGAGCCACCATCATGGTTTGAGCCACGGAGAAACCCAATTTCCGGGCGGCTTCCTGTTGCAATGTGGAAGTGGTGAACGGAGCCGCAGGCGATTTCTTTGCAGGTTTCACCGTCACGTCCCCGATAGAGAACCGTGCGGTCTTGCAGGCTTCGAGCAAAGCCTTCGCCTCGTCTTCGGTTTTCAATCGTTGGCTCAATTCGGCCTTCAACAATTCCCCTCCGGGTAACAAAAATTCCCCGATCACCCGATAGGCTGCTTCGGGCTTGAACGCCGAGATTTCTCGCTCCCGTTCTACAATCAAGCGCACTGCGACCGATTGTACACGACCGGCCGACAAAGCGGGCTTCACCTTTTTCCACAGAACAGGCGAAAGTTCGAATCCCACGATACGGTCGAGTACCCTGCGGGCTTGTTGGGCATCTACCCGATTCAAATCTATATCCCGGGGATTCTCAATGGCATGGAGTATGGCATCTTTGGTAATCTCATGGAATACAATCCGTTTCGTTTTCTCCGGTTTCAATTTCAACACTTCGAACAAGTGCCATGCGATAGCCTCTCCCTCGCGGTCCTCATCGGAAGCCATATCCGCTTTGTCTGCCTCCTGTTTCAGCGTTTCCACCAACTTTTTTTTGTCGGCAGGGATTTCATAAATAGGTTTATAGTTATGCTCGATATCCACACTGAAATCCTTTTTTTTGAGATCACGGATATGTCCGTAGCTCGAAAGGACTTCAAAATCCTTTCCCAAAAACTTCTCAATGGTTTTAGCCTTTGCCGGAGACTCTACGATTACCAAATTTTTTGCCATATGCGCAATGTTCGTTCAAATTTTGCGCAAAATTAGAAAAACAGATTGTAATACAGAGCTTTTTTCTACTTTTTTATTAAATAATGTATATCGCACACATTTCGAATCGATCCTACCATGTAGAGTTTTTGTCGCATATCCTCCCCAACGCCTTTCTCCTATACTATTCCCTACTATTCCCTCCAAAAAAGCTGACGGGATAAATCCTGTTTTTAAACTACCCACTCGTCCCGTGAGTACTCCCGACACGGTGGGAGAGGTTAAATCCTCCTTCTCCCCTGCCGCTTCCCGTAGTATTGCGGGGTGTGGCGTTAGTCATATAGGGGAAGTGGCACACATCGTGACGGAAGGGTTAAAAATGTCGAGAACAGACCTCTTACCCTCAAAATTTCAAATCGACCCCGAACATGAAATTGATGCCTTGTGCCGGCATACCGTAAAGAATATCGTATTTCCGGTTCAGCACATTGTCGGTAAGTCCGTAAAGCGAAAACCAAGAAGTGAAAGCATACGAGGCTTTCAAGTGAACGAGATGTATATCGGAGAGTTTTCCGAGATTTGAATACTCCCGACCCGCAGCAAACTCATATCCGGCTTCGAGCACGAACGGTCGAACAGGCATATAACGGATATTCGCTCCTCCTTCCCACTGCGGACGGTTATACGAAATCGCCTCACCCCCATCGGCGGTCTTCCATCGATGATACCCGACCTTCGCCGAAGCCTCCAATTTCGTACCGTAACGATAAGATACATCGAGCTCTGCTTTCAAAGCATTGGCATCGATACCCCAAAAACGCGACACACCTGTAAACTTTCCGTCCAAATCTTCGGGTAAAAGGAACAACGCCTTTTTACAAATTTCATAACCGCCCGAAAGCCCTATGGAAAATCCGGGCAATGCGTTAATGCGTATTCCCAATGAGGCATCCAACGGCACATACGTATTATCTACCTGTGCCGACGGATTGAAGTAGAGCGTATAGGCCGAAACACTTCGCCACGTATTCAGTTTCTTCCCACCCGTAAAAGCCGTATAAAACTGTACATCGGGAACTATCGTCCAATCGAATCGCACATCGGGAGAGAATCGCAAAATAGTCCCGTTATTGAACGAAACATCGGCCTTGACACCGACCGCAAAAGCCACGTGTTCATTCCGCCAGTCATACCGGGGATTCAATGAAATCATACCGTAATTCGCAGCCGACTGTAACCGGCTGTAACCCACATAATCGAAAGAACCGTCCAAAGAAATAGAGCTGCGTCTGTCGATCGGCGCAGACAGTGTAAAGTCTGCATTTACTAAATTCTCGGCAGCCCCTTTTTCATCTTGTAAATATCCCCGGTGATACCCGTACCGGTAATATGCCAATGAAACTTTATAAAGTAGATCCGACTCTCCGGCAGTCGAGGCTATATGGCTTTTCAAGAAGAACCGGTTTATCTCTTGGTTAGGCGAAGATATTCCCGTCAAACCGGGGTATCGCAATCCGTAATAGTTGAAGGAGTCGTAACGATAACCGC
>ENA-OPDT01000138-OPDT01000138.1-human-gut-metagenome-genome-assembly--contig:-NODE-138-length-25409-cov-1.759683_pt1 | contig 25409 bp, 27 predicted proteins | sample MGYA00241627_ERZ501517 | MGnify/ENA primary metagenome ERZ501517 (study PRJEB25962, sample SAMEA2042435) | human gut metagenome | biome: human gut; feature: human-associated habitat; material: faeces... | reverse complement strand
TTCTCTCTGAGCTTTTTCCAAACGCTCCTTTTCCTCTTGTTCTCTTTGAACTTTTTTCAAACGTTCCTTTTCTTCTTGTTCTCTCCGGACATTTTCCAAACGCTCCTTTTCTTCTTGTTCTCTCCGGACATTTTCCAAGCGTTCCTTTTCTTCTTGTTCTCTCTGAGCTTTTTCCAAGCACTCCTTTCCCTCTTGACTTATAGCTTTATTTTTCTCATCATGAACAATGTTCATATTTAAAGTCCCCTGTTGTGACTTTTCATTTTGAATCAAAATAAATAGATCTTTTCCACAATTTGGACAATATCTATATTTATTATTATGAACTCTATGACATTCCGGACAATAGTATGCATCTGTCGCATTTTCTTCAGTCAAATTCATAAGAGTAATTAGTAATTTTAACCACTCGGCACATTCATCTGCATGCGAATAGCTTAAATATCCAATAATTTCATTTTCATACATAAGAAATGATTGATTTTTTATAGAATATTTATTTTTATCAGTTAATTCCTCATATCTAAAAAACTTAACCTGCTCTTCTTCGTTTTTTACATATATGCCTTTATTTGTATATGCAAATCCATATGTTCCATTCCCAAAGGTTGACTGATCACTTATAATATAAATTATATTAGAATCATCTAATCCCATCTTTTGTTCCAATTTTTTTGAACTTCTTTTCCATCCAATATCAGGATGATCATTTAGGAACTTCGCCGAATATACTGTACATATTTGTTCTCTCTCTGCTACTGTTAAAAAAGAAAAAAAGTTTCTATTACTTCTCTGAATAACAATTTCTTTTTTTAAATTTCTAAAAAAATCTAATATAAAAACTTTGTAACAACATACAAGTAATTTTGATGCATATAATTCTCTTTCTCTTTCATCGGAAACTTCAAAACCATCATTCAAAAGTTTATTTGCATCACCTCCAATTTTTTTGATTTTATCCCAAATTACATCTGTCATGACAAAATTATTCTTTTTTACTTTATCACTTAATTGTTCAAGTCTTTCATCAAAAGACAATGCATATTCAGGAATGCTTTCTATTTGTGTTATATTGTTTCTTATTTTTTTTACATCATCTAATTCAAGGTCAACTATCACTTTTGCAGAAAATACATTATCTTTTTTGCTTTTTTTCATATCATAATTTATGAGGACATCTCTTGCTGATCGATTATCAAAAAGAATTTTTATCTTCTGAGATTCATCAGGCTCTGATAATCCAAAGTAAATTGATGCAAATAAATATTTTCTTGCTAATGCCTTGTCTTTTTTTATTGTTTTATCATCTGACTGTAGTATTTTCCCCAAATACGGATATACCATGATACATTTTTTCTCAGCTGCTTTAATTAAATATGGGTAAGCCATTTGTTTATTAGTGCTAATAGCTTTCCCCCCTGCTTTTCTACCTAAAAAGTGCCATTTACCTATTTCTCCGATAGCATATTCTTCACCTAAATCGGCTGCCCTTTTAACTAATTCTTCTCCCTTTTCATATTTTTCCGAACTAGACAACAGCCATGCTCTTGGAGCATATGTTTCCATATACGCTTTTCCATATAAAAAAGTGCTAAACGCATCTCCTGCTTCATGCTTCTTTTTGATCTTAGCAAACGCATTAGCAAACATGATATTATCTTTTACTTTAATTGCTACTTGCGTAATAAAAGTAACATACATATACTTCGCATATGTGTCATTATTATCACTAATCAACTTCCAAATTAAAGTAAAATCATTTTTTTGAAATGCATCATCAATTATCTTTTTCGACACATAACTTTTTACCTGAAACAAACTTTCTAATTTCTCTATTTTATTTCCACATGTAGGACAAAAGGCCATATTTTCTTCTAACTCTGCGCCACATTTTTCGCATATCATTAGTATCCCCCCTCTTATCTTTCTTTAATTGCAACTGGTGTATATCTTACTAATGTGAATAATTCCTTTGAAAACTGTACATCTTTTGGATATCCATTCGTACCGTATTTATACATTTTTGCAATATATGAAATGGCGATTGGATTTCCTTGTAAAAGTGCATTACGAAAATAAACTTCTGCTTTTTCAGTGTTTTTACTTTCCAATTTATGACCTTGCTCACACCATATCCCTATAATACTTAATGCTAAAGAATTTGCTTGATCTGATTCCTCAATGAGAGTATCCCAGAATTTTGTATAATCCTTCTTTGTCCATATTGAAATTCTCATACCCATGTCTGCCCAAATACACTTTGCACTTGTTGATTTATTTTTGCAGTTATCTAAGTTCTTCTGAACAATTTCTTCAAATTTTTCGATATCGCTTGCTGTCTTACACGCCTCATATAAAGTCAAATATTTTTGGAACAATGCAGTTGCGTATAATATGCTTCCATCAGCCCTATTCCAATCTTCTTCAAGCATATGTACGTCTTTAAAATATATCGATAAATTTGTAATATTTTCCGAAACACATCTTTTCCAATTTCGAATTAAATAATCCTTTAACATCTTTGCATTCGGATCTTCTGAAAACAGATAATTGTTATATGCACTTCCTTGTTGTGAAATATTATGCAATGTTTTTAACTTTTCAAGCGCTTGATTGTATGAGTCATTTGCAGCATATGCACATCTAGATATTTGTGCAGCATCTAAAGACATCAGCATTGTTTCAATATTTGATTTATAAATTAAATCATTTACATATTTTAAAATTTCACTACCCCTAGTCTCTTCCAAAACTGAATATAACTCTTGATATCCTTCCAAATAAAATGGGGAATCTTTCAGAACTTCTATAATCCTGTGAGTCTTTTCTTTTTTATCTATTTTCATTTTCTTAATTTGTTTAATCCTATTTTTTTCAACACTATTTTTACCAAACAATTTCACAAAAAGATTTTCGTTTATTTTACGGTTTATTTTACAAGCTATTTCTCCTTCGCTTACTTTGAATAATTTAATAACATAATTAATAAAATCTTCTGATTTTATTAATTCCTTTTTTTTCAAATTTAGAGATATGTTGTTAAACGCAACTCCCAATGTATACATAGCTATTGATGCCGTATCTGATACTAATCTACTTCCAGCATTAAGCAAAGACGACTGAATCGAAGCATCCATTGCACCCTTCATTCCATATCCAATCCCCATAAACTTTATATATTCTGGATTTGCCATTTCATTTTGAAACTTTTTTGTCAAATCATTATTTTTTTTATCTCGCGTCTCATCACCCGAATTAATAATCGAATCAATACCTGACATATATATGTCTATTGACTGACTACATAATGTATATACGTCTTTCCTGGATATTTCTATTTCATTTTTTTGTAGTAATGCTGTAATCATATATGCGCTATCTGAAATTATTTCTTTTGCAACTTTTATTACATCATCAACATAAGTATCAACACTTTTAAATTCCATAATCTTTTGGGCAAATCTTTCTTGATCACATTCAAACATAGACGATAAAAATAAATTAGCATTTATGATTTGCGAATAATCCCTGTCAAAAATAATGTCTACATCTAAAAGCTTACCTTTATATTCCTTAGATAAATCTGGACAGCTTTCCATCAAAAAAGAAATCTTCTCCTTCTCTAGCTGCTCCGCATCCGTATATAAATTGCTAAAACAATATGGACATAAACCTACAATTCCATCTATTTCAGATCCACAAACATTGCATTTCATAATAGACCTCCTCATTATCATTGGTAATACATGTTACTCAAAACGCATCTGGATTAATTTTTTTAATTTCATCCTTTTTTTCATTTTCTTCCATCTCCTTCTGTCTCTGAGTTTCACTCTCTTCAAGTTTTATTTCCGAAGGACTTTTTACTCCTGAGTAAACAGAGAAAATAGTAACATTTGCTATAATTAATATAAGTGCCACACAAACTAACGTATATCTTGCAACATGATATCTAAAAATAGATACATTACATTTCATATAAAATTCCCAAAAACCATATGCTACATCATACTTTTTGCAAATATAACTTGGAGCCAATAAAAAGCCTGGCCAAACAAATATAGATATTAGTATTTGTCCCCACATCATTGCTTTTTCCTCAAAATAATTATTTGAATATGCATATTTTTTTTCTTTGACTAATTTATTTGCTTTTCTTTCATTTCGCCGCAATACAATTAACAGCAAAAAAATAACAACATATATATACACGATATTTTCCTTTTTCGGAATAAACCATATTCCAGAGCCAATTAACAAACCACTTGTAATAATAAATCTAACAAAACCACTTTTTATTACATTAAGCATCCGTCCAAGACAATATGAAATTCCAAATGTTAATAGCATTGCAATATTAAAAGATATTAAAATATAAACTATTATTTGAACTACTGGAAAAGACCACAATACACGCAATATATTCATAATTTATTCCTCCCTGCCTCGTTCTATTTTATTAATTAAAGTCGATGTTAACACCAAGCATATAATTTTCATCATGTCAATAACTCCCTTCATAGAAAATCACTATTATATAATACATGTTTTAATTATATTGCTATAGTGATACTTAATCAACTCTTTAACTGTAATTTTATCTCAAAAACTTTGATAGTCTATCTCTATAAAGAATAAATAGGAGGCTTCCATATATGGCAAATACACATGAATCTTATGAGTACCCTGTTGGAGATAGATTGCGCTTTTTCCGTGAACAGAAGCAGATATCCACCAACAAACTTGCCAATCTTGCAGGGATCAGCCAAAGTTATGTTCGTGATATTGAAATGGGTAATAAAAATCCCACAATAGAAGTTCTTTTCCAATTGTGCAAAGCACTTGACATTTCATTAAGGGATTTTTTTGATGATGATAATAAGGTTCTAATCAATGATCCACTGTCAACCAGAATATATAGACTCAACTCTGTACAAAGAGAGGCATTACTCGCCTTTCTAAATACTATAGATTAAGAAATCACAACGAAAAACACAGCACTACATAGATAACTACAACTCATCTACATAGTGCTGTGTTTTAATTTTATATTTAATATCTTCCCTGCCTAACGCCGTTTTAAAAAAACACCATCTGCATTTTGAAAAAACACCAATTAATCGCCACAAAATCATAAAATTACAGAAAATCACATCATTTTACATACATTTATGATTTTATTGCTATGTAACGCATTTGGCTTAAATCCTTAGATTTTATGCGGTCTCACCGGCTTCTAGTCCCACTTATAAGGTGTGAGCTGATAAACGTAATAAGAAATACTATTTGTATTTTACTATGCCCCACAAATGGCTATTTTACAGGATTCTCTATATTCTTATCGTCATTTTTCGAAATAAAACCACCATAAAATCTCCATTTCTTCTTTTGAAAATATTTCCTTATACTACTAACACATTTTCAAGAATTCTCCAGGTTCTATTGCCTTCACTTCCGAGGCCGAATAATCAGACACATTTCTTGTTACGATGTACTCAGCACCAAAGCTCTTTGCACATTCCATCTGCAGGCAATCCTCAAAATCAGAAAAATCTTCGTTTTCAAGACCTGACAATAGTTTCGTTTTATCTATCCCCTCTACATCAAACAACGTACATATACTTGATAATATGTCCCGCCTCTCCTTTATTGTGTAATTTTTTCTTAAAATGAAAAACATATTGGGAATTGAATGTGCCGCAATGCATGCCCTGGCCTTCCCATTTGTGCATAATTCAACAATTGTCCTCGCATCATCTGCAAATGGTTCACGTTCAAGGAGATAATCAAGCAATATATTTGTATCAATCAAAATTCTACTTACCATATTTCTCGTCCCTATAAGAAGCTAATTCTGCTGCATCATCAACAACAGTCCCCTTTTTTCGTAACTGCTCAAGTCTTGCAAACGCTTCTTTCCTTTCATCATTAGAATTATCGTATAATCCATTAACTCCCTGCATAATCTGGATTACAAAAATCAACTTGTCTTCTGGTATTTTCTCCAACTCCATCATTGCGCTCTGTCTTAATGCTGTCATAGGTCATACCTCCTTCAATTTTATATTAATACGCTTACAGCATTACATATAAATCAACCATCATAAGTATATTATGTAATAACTGCTAAGCCATCATAGTCTGCATATATTCCGCTTATATTTCTATTATATTTTATGATCTTATCCATTTCAAGTAACCACATATTTTTTACAAACATTATCACACCTTTTATACTTTCTATCAATATCCGACCTATTACCGACACAAACCACACAAAAAAAATAAGCTGACATATATTATAATATATCAACTTATTTTTAAATTATTATACAACCTTAGGATCACCCTTAAACTCTATTATATCAGCAGTCTCCATCATCTTTTCTAAGTATATCTTCTCGGCTATATTATCCCCATCTTCTTCTATTGAATCATATAGACTCGATATTTTATCCATCTCGCTAACCAAATATTTAGGCATAACTGCTGTATATAGATCCATGGTCATCTGGAGAGTAGCATGTCCAAGATAAGCTTGAACTGTCTTTGGCTGTATACCGGCCTCAAAACACCGAGTAGCAAATGTATGTCTAAAACAATGCGCAGAAAACAGCTCCATTTCAGTCAATGTATCACGCGTAAGATTAATCTCGTTTACTATTTTCTTAATAGCATCACATACAATCTGAGAATTTAAAGGAGTATTGAATTTAGTAGTAAACAGAAAATCCTTGAATTCTTTCTTCACCTTTTTGCTCTTAGGGGCCTTATCAGAAACCACTATCTTTTGCACGTATTGTCTTTTCAATGCCAGTTCACATTGCCTATTGATCGGTATTATTCTTTTACTGGCAGCCGTCTTAGGGTCCTCGATATGGAACTCTTTCTTCGAATCAGAATCATATTGCTGATACACTAAAGTCCGGTTTATAGATATTACTTTTTTATTCATGTCAATATCAGACCACTTCAGTCCAGCAAGCTCTCCTATTCTCATGCCCGTTGTTACCGCTACAACAAATAGGTTATCATAGAACGTTCCCCTGCAACAATCAAAAAATATCGTCTGTTCGTCCGTTGATAGAACTCTAATCTCTTTTCTGGCATCACGCTTAAGAATAATACCACTAGCAGGGTTTTTGATGATATAATCATTTAGTAATGCCTTATTGAATACATCAACTAATAAAATCCGCACCTTGTTTCTAGTCTCAAAACCATAGCCAGCTTTCTCAAGTTCGTTTATCCTCTTCTTTATATCCAGCTGTTTTATATCTCTAAGCTTATATTTCCCTAAATATGGAGATATATGTTTCCTAAATACACAATTATAATGTCGCTTAGAATCCTCTCTTAAAATATCGTACTTATATTCATTCATCCAATGAGAATACCAAGCATCAAGGGTAATATCTTTCCTGATGTTGATTTCTTTTTCATCCTCATATACCGCCTGATGATATCGTCTCCTCACATCCTTCAACTCGTAGCCTGAGATAGATATTCGCTTCCCAAACCTGTCATTATACCTGGCTTCATACCTACCGTTTTTTCTTTGAATAAATCCCTGACCAATTTCTTTTCCAGAAAGATCTTTTCCCAATTATATGCACCTCCTTAAATTCCCCCAAGCAATAGGCTAATCTACTACTTGGAAGAATTTCGTATTATCACTTTCTACTATTTCCCTACTATCTTCTAGATCTAAAACTCTTCTAAACTAGACCTCTATCTCTTCTAGAAGGTACTTCTCAAATTCCCTTCTTTTTACAAGCTTTCTCCTACCCACTTTAAAAACGAATCTACATCGTGGCATATTCAGAAGATAGCGAATCGTATTTAGACCTATGTTCGAGTACGCCGCAGCCTCTTCTATAGTAAGTAAGACCTTCTCGCTTATAGGAATCTCATTTCTAATATCATTATAATTCATATGCATCTCCTCCTTCATTTGAAAATAAATCCAGATACTTTTTCAGACTCCATAAAAATAATATATAATTAGAAATATTTATTTTGCTCAGCTTTTCAACGCTCACTTTCGACTACCTCTTTGACATACTGAGACCACTTCAAATAATTAATAACATAGCATCTCCGTGAAGCACACTTCTTCGTTCTAACTCTCTTTTTGGAATTATCCATTTCCAAAAGGCCTAATACTTCAAATTCATTGATAGCACAAAACACTGAAATAGGGGCTTTTATCTCACTGAGATAATCTTCCAATGTAGCTCCAGGAATGTATACTAAATTTTTTTCTTCATCATAATAGAGTTCCTGTCTCCAGCCTGTATTCTGAGGATTTTTAGTACAGCGTTCGTCCATGTCAAGTGCACTATATACTCTAAAATATAGCTCTACAACGTAGTCTCTGCTTTCCTTCCCATCTAGCTCCAAGCTCTCAATTTGTTCATAGATAAGGTTCTCCATAAGCCTGTCGAAAGAATCTTCATCAAATGGCATATCCTTCCACCCATTGTCCAGACAAAACTGCCAAAATATGCGATATGCAATTGAAAGTATATTTCCATTTTTGTTCAATCTCTCCTGATAAATCAGTTCTCTTCTTTCTCTCAACTGCAAATATCTATCGTTTTCATCTCTTATAAATGATTCAATATCATCATAGTGTTCTATAGCCCATTCAATAAACCACTTGAAAAAAAACGATAGTAAGACTGGCTCTCTAGTCAATGCTCTAAGCTTCTTCTTGTCAAGATCCGCTTTCTCAAGCTCAATTAATACAATTCTATTGTTTGTGCTGGGATTTTTCAGGGCATACTCTCCTGTGAATAACGCAGCCCCCCTGACATCATACTCATAATTCATAGTCTCCCTACCAACGTTGTTTGCAGCAACCCTAATGAGATTATCTAAAGCGATCTCCTGCTGCCGCATAATAGCTGCACTGTCGGAGCGCCGTAAATCGTCGATGATCACCACCATATCCGCCTCCTGACTCAATACATGATTAAGTTTTACCTGTGACGCCGTAAGGTTATGTATATGCGCTTCCACATCCTCGTAACGGTTGTAAATTGAGCATACTAGAGAAGCCATCGTTGTTTTTCCGGACGACTGCTCCCCCCTCAAGTACATTGAAAATTTAACTGGAACACCCGCCTTCTCAAATAAACTTTTCAATATAGCCACAATGTCATAAGCCACCAACACAGGTGCTCGTCTATTATAGACCAGTAAATCTTTTACGTACTGAGATACTGCTTCCGAACCGCCTAGATTCTCCATTTTAGAGGGTAGCAGCTCATACTTGGCAAGTTCTGGAGAGATCTGGACGTTCAAATCATCTACGCCAATGCAGGAATTTCCAGCTATATAACCATGTCTGATCTTACCCTCTATGTAAATATCGAAGAACCCCAAACGATTGGCATTATAAATTTTCTTCTCAGCAGATGCATGAGCTAGCTGATACCTCACAATAGAACTAAGTACTTTCTGTGTCTTCTTATGGAGTGGATCCACATACAAAATGCTGCTAAGTTCAGCTTGATAATCGAATTTATCTATGTCCGAGACTTCTATTATTTTGCTTCCACAAGTTTTCTGACCACAGCATGCACTCAATTCTACACTCTCATGTATCTCTTTTGTGTGAATATCCATCTTGATAATCTTATTAAGTACAATCGGGAAAAAATTTGTTATACGACGTCCTTTATCCTCTCCATTTTCAACATATATTCCGTCCTCAATATACTTATAACCACAAGGTATACTCTTTTCACAATTCTTAATAACTGATTCCATCATTTTACCTTCCTCCTATTTCTGCTTGAACTCCAAGAACCCAGATCTTCACTCTTTTCAAACAAAAAGCTATATTCTCTATATCTGTTTCTTTCTGAAGGCTGAACCCCTGAAAAACGCTTATCTCTAGAACTCCTGTCTGTATTATCTTTTTTATTACACATACTCATCATCCTCCTATACATCTAATATTCATTCCCACTTTTATAAGGTGGATATATGGGAAAACACCATATTTCCCACATATCCACTATTAAAAGATGGGAGATATAAATATTATTGAAACACTAAATAAATCATACGAGATTTATATATTACATTGTCAAAGTTCTTATCTGTCATCCGGCTGACAAATATAGATTATCACACGTTATACTCTTTGACTATTTGCACAAATACTATAAATCAAGCAATTGTCAAAACGTATGTTTTTCACTTACATTGTTTTATACTCATTGACATTTTGCTCAGTATCGGTGTAAATTGTTATTATAAAATATATAATTGGAGGTTTTTAATGCTCATTTCCGCTGAAGAAAACGATGAATTTCTACTGAATAAAGATTTTACTTGGATAAACTCCGCAGACAGGATAGATATAATTTATATGACCATTGCCAATTCTAAAACTGTTCTTACTATAAATAAAAAAGATCTTGACGACATGTTTGTAACTATTGTTAATAATATTTTTAACGATAAGGAAAATCTTGTGAACATGATTGTCTCTTACTATGAGTTATCTAGAAAAATATCTGATTATGACAAAGCCATATTCCAACCAGAAGAGAATGAGGCAAGCTCATTTGACAGAAACCAACTTAACAAAAAATATGAAAGCATAAAAAAATATCTATATAAAATATGCCCTATTTTTACTTTTAAGCCTGATAACTGCTCATTCAATTATGCTGACAAGTATCTTATTAATGCGTTCCTGGATATAGCTAAGAAGTATTATCCTTTTGATTTTTGCGCTTATGTGAATTCCCAACATCAGGATTCTAATCCCCCAGACATAAATAACTACCGCACTGAGTATAATAAGCGCCATATGGCATGGACGCTCACAACGCTCCTATATCCATTATATAAGTTGGCGTATAGTGATGAAAACGTTCCTACATATACAGCATATAATCCATTGAAGGAATCCTATGCTCAATGTAGTATTATTTCACCACTCCGCACTCTCATCGAAAAAACTATATACTCTGATACTGATATTTTGGATATAGAGTGGCATTTTACAAATAATATTTTATCTCCTGCATCATGGTCATATAACTCCGAAGAACTCATATGCAAATATCCCTATGAATTAGTTTTTCAATATACGGATCTATGTGCAATTTTTAAAGAACGAATTATCTCACATAATACATTATATATACATGCCATAGCTCATCCCAAATTTCGACTATTTAACACGCTTATGGATTCTTGTACTGCCATTACCTACAAACAATACATAACCAAACGATTGCTATGCAATAATTTAAAAAAAGAAATGGACAACGGATATGCCGTTCTCACAACCACTGAATTACTAGAGTCAACCTACAACAAACTTGTGCCAGCAATTTCACATTCTCCACATACATATACCTATGCAAATGCAACCGAGATCATTAGTTTCCAGAGCTTTGATCAGATGCTTTGTATATTTATAGAGGAAATATTAAGATATGACAAATATCTTTTATGTTGTCCTACTTGCAACAAGCTTTTTTTGACCAGTTCTCAAAAAATTCGTTATTGTGCTGAACATCGAAATCAGAAGAAAAACTACCAAGCGAACTACATACGCAGTAAAGTTGAATCTAATTCTTTTTCATCTATGTTCAACAACTATAAAAACACGCTTTTTCAGCGTAAAAAAAGAAATCCGGAGCTTGAATCAAATTATAAAAACTGGGAAGAAAATGCCTCTCAGCTTCTAGCCGAGTTTCAATCAACATCTTCTCCTGACTCACAATCATCAATAGACAAGTTTAGGGAAGAACTCAATAAAACCGTCAAAAGAGCCGGTTTTAAATCTATCAGAAAATATAGGACATAAGTTCATAGCCAATATTATCTAGTTTTTAAAAAATACCTTCCCGAAAACTGGGTACATTCATCACTATATTGAATATACCCTGTTTCTATATTTTTATGTATCCTATATGGTCTCATTTTATAATGAATCTATATCGCTTAAATTCCAATAAATATACTCATGCCCCCGCTTTTCATTATACCTCTTTGCAAACCTAAGCAACTCTTCATCTTCGTGAATATCTCCTGCGACCAGCTTTTCATATGCAGGAATATATGGACATTCCTTAATTGCGTACAATGGAGATACACCTATTTTATTAAATTCTCTTTCAACATACCTAATGCACTTAGCGCTGCCATAAATTGATGTATTCCCTTTATTCAAACACTCTATATACCTTACCAGTTTATCAGCTTTCTTCACTTTACTACCACATATAGATCTAATATATTTAATCAATATTTTCTTGGATAAAATATCTCAAATAGCCAATGTGTCTACTACATATAAATTTAATAACATATCGGCATTCTCAGTTATCTTATCTAGAATATCTATCAAGTTTGCCAATGAAATGGTCTCTGATTCTATTATCCCCAGATTCCACAGTATCTTTCCTTTTAATGACAACTCGAATCTTACTATCCCCTTATCTCCCAGATTCTCTAAATCCTCACCCTGATTTGCCAGATCTGCCTTTTTATTATATATTTTATAATTCATTTCTCTGCTATTTTTATTTATGAACACCGCATCCTCTCTTTTCCATTCAGGATGTTCCATTTCCTGTTCCTCTGTCGGTTTCCAAACCTTATAACCATACGGAAGCAATGTACACTTTGCAAGTCTTATTACCTCTCTCGTATATATATCCGAAGGAGTGATTACATCTTTCGTTATATCAATTCTCTTTATTTTTGCCCGCTTCAATAAATCAACATTGCTTTCATCATATATTTTATTTAACAATTGTATGATTCTCTTTGAAACTTCAACAATATCATCTTTGCTGGTTACATATCCCATGCATTTTCCCGGATGCAGTAGCTTAAATAGCGTTACAATAATTTCGACATTATTATAACAGTGCTCCTTATCCATCTGTCTTTCAATCTCCTTACATGGAGTGATTTTTATTCGGATTCCATTGTCCGCAAATATACTCAGGGCATATTCCCTATTCCCTTTTGTCCAGAAATTTCTATTATTGTATTTATTTTTTAGCATATTAAATTCTTGTGCTGTAATCTTCGATTTTATGCAGAATGTATGTATAAATGATTTCATCATCTGTTCTACACACCCTTTCTTTACTCCACAATACTATTTATGTGTTTTTTATTAATATTGTTTATGCTTTATAAAACTTTATTTAACACCAACATATTATTAAGATGATACTATCTGCTCATCCAATACAATTATCAAGCATTATGTAAACTATCTACATAAGATACAGATATAACATAAAATAGTGGATGGGGTATGGGGATATTGTTTCAATCATAAGAAAATAATGTATATAAGAATACACTCTATTTTACTATCAATGAAAGGAGCTCATTATGAATGACCAACTTTTAACTATCAATGATTTATGCATAGAACTCGGTATTGGCAAAAATACCGCATATAAACTCACTACACAGACACACCAAATTAAATCAGCCAAGATAGGGCAACGAATACTTATCACTCGAAATGCGTTAGATGAATACATATCAAACAAGATTGACGGAAAGAAAACTTCTTCATAAAAATTCAGTCCATAACCTTCTTCGGTTATGGACTGCGAATGCCCCATGATCTTATATAATAGAATTATGCATAAGCAGGAGACTTCTCGCCACCTGTTCGAATGTCAAATTCTTCTCACATAGCAATATATAAAAAGTCCATAACCATATTCACAAATGGTTATGGACACAAAATAATATACAATTATAATGTCAGCATGACAAGTTATATTTATTTCATCTTTTTTTTCTAAGACAAAATTTACACATATCAGGACCTACACATCCTGGAAGGCCTGAAACAGAACATTCTACTCGTTTAATTTTTCCTTTCGACATATAACGAATAAAATTTCTACAGGACTCTTCTTCTAAAAGAAGGGACTTTAAATTCTTATTCTCATACAAATCACAATAACTTCCATCTATTGTACATCGCATCTTCTGACGCAAACACATACCTTTCGAATAATAGAAGCACCTTTTTCCGTATACCCCTTTATCTTTAATAGTTTCCAAAATATCTGAGGAATCCTTCTCTGTCACAGCCATATTAGAACTATATTTTACAATATTATTATTGTTATATATCTCTGTATTTTTTTTATTTATTATAGGGATATCTTTTTTTTCTAAAGAGTCCACCACAGCTAATAAGCTTGCTACCCTTTTCTCCAATATTTTATCACCTTCATCCTCACCAACAATTGTAAGGGAAAAATAATTTGGCAAAGATTGTTTATTCGAATCCACACCATTTTTCTTGAAAAAAAACATTTTATCATTATTATCTGGATATATTGCTCCTATTCCAATAACATCAGAGAAATATTTATCTTTCGAAGCAATTTGTGTTCCATACTTCAAAACCAACTCCGGCATATATCTTTTCCTTACATTTTTGAAATTTGAATACTTTGCATCCAAAATATAATAATATTCACTATTATATGTCTCTATTTTTATTACAAAGTCTGGTGTCCATCTATTATTCCATTTTGATTTTATAAAATTATAACCCGTAGAATATAAATTTACGCCTTCATTTAAACTATTAACACAAATCAGTGGCTCATATAATAATATAAGTTCATAACCATGCCCCGAAAAAACATACTTATTATTTATATCCTCAAAATTATCTTCTGCATCTTCTATTACTATTCTACTGGCCTCTGTCAAGACATATCCATTTTTTACAATCGCTTTTTGTAATTTGATCAAACAATAATACTCAAATATCCTACTTAGTGTTTTTAACTTAAATAGATAATTCAAATGATCAAAAGAATAATCACCTGCTTCAAACCACTTAACCATACATTCGTAACATACTCTATAGTGATATACATGTTTAAATGTGTTTGTTAATTTAGGTAATGCTGCTACACTTGTTGCTACACACTCAAGCATCCTCTCATATCTATAATACAATCCTTGCAAAAATTCTCTCTTTTGATCAAATCTCCCTATCACACCTTTGTAATATACATAAATACATCGCCCTGTCAATTCATGAGTATTGGGAATTTGCGCTATAATATTATTAGGGATAGCCTCCAGTTTAGAAATTTCTTTTATAAATCCTGACATCTGATGATCTATATAATCAATTATCGACTGTAAGAAACCTAATACCATTTTATTCTCATAAATTTCATAAGAATATGTTGATTTATATGTTTTTATTTTTGCAGGAGTGTAATTCTTTTTCTTAAATTTTATTACCGATTCCTTCTCTGTCCATACAAGATTATCCGGATTGCTCGCAATCCAAACTAAGCTATCCTGATCAATTTTCCTCATATCTTTAGCATCAACAATTATCGGTTCCTGCTCAATAATAGACTTTTTATGGTTACAAAAATAGCTATAGTTTTCCTCGTATACACTAATTATTTCATCAATGATCTTAAGTGTATTCCATATTGACCTCATATCATTTTTAATTAATCCAGATCTTTTTTTGCCTCGGCTAAAACATACTTCAAGAAAATTTGGAATATTTTCCTCTATCTCACATAACATCTGTTCAACTTGATGAGCCGTTTGCTTTGTTGTTGCTATTCTCAAATATTCAGAATAATACACCTTCTCATCTTCAAAACTATTTCCAATAATAACACTAATACATGTAAGGTCAAAACACCCCTCAAATATTATCTCTTTTTCGCTTTCATAGCACCCAGTATTTTCATTGAAAACCAATGATACCGAATAGTCTCCTACAAACAACTCTATATTATCAAAAAAATCCTCAGTTTTTATAATAACCTTATATAAATAATTTTCAAAAAACAATAGTTCATTATTTATTTTTTCAATAGAAGGTTGTTCCTCCATAAGAAAGGTTTCTGCAATTGAACCATCTGGCTTAATTATGCATAGTTTCATTATTTTCACCCTTCCTTACAAGCTAAAAAATCCATAAAATTCATGTTGAGATCTCTCAATTATCTTTGAAATTATATTTGCACTTTTATTTAGCTGATTTTCTTTACATATAATCATCAAATCTTTTAGGAACTCCCCATACTGTTTTCCATTACCATTAATGCAAGGAAGTATCTTCTGTGCAATTGCAAAGTCTAATGCCACCTCCTTCGATGACATATATTTCTCTGCGACCAAATAATAATGTGTAATTGCGCGAATACTTCTTGGACTTATTGTGTGTTTTCCATCCTTCATCTTATCTATTATTCTATCTAAGAGAGTTTTTGTTATTTGATTCATTTTCTTGTCCTTGACATTTTTCCAATCAAATAAATTATTTAAGGTATCTATAGAAATTACCACTTCACTATTACTTACCATCGTATCATCATAAAAAGAGGATGCAAATGAATCTGCGTATGTTGCTCCCATTGATATAACCCAAGCTCTATCTAAGAATCTTGGAGATAAATCAGCCGTTGTTTGATCATAATTAATCGTAGCCAAAAATTTTAATTCCGAGCCAAACGAATATTCTGTACCATTTGAATAAATTATTTTCTGCTTATTGGGATCATCCGCATAAAAATTAAAATGTGACCAATAATATTCAATTGGACTGAGGTTCGCTTCATCAAGTAATACATAATATGGTGCCTTAACACAATTTTCTAAATTTTCCTTTGTTAACTGTTTCATACAATTTGAAAAAGCAGGCTGAGTTTCTTCTATCTCCTTAGTTAATGGATTATAATATCCGATAAGATCCTTTGAAGAAGTCCAGCCCCTTTCCACAAGAATCTCTGCAAATCTATTATCATATAACCCTAACGATTTTGCTAATAATTTGCAAAGAGATGTCTTTCCGGTTCCTGGTTCTCCTGCAAAAACAGTAATATAGTTTTGGCATATGCTTATTAAATAATTATATGCTTCATCCTTACTAACATTACGTCCTGCTTCACTCATCTTTTTCATCAATATTTCAACCACTTGTTCAGCAGATAACTCATTACATAAATTTCTTATTTCAAGAACTTCCCCTTCTTTAACTTCTATATCATCTGGTAGTTCAAGCTGAGAAACAAGCAACTTCACAATCTCTGTATTTCTATTATTAGCTGCCCACTCAATAATCATAGCGTTCAAGTTATTTGTTGCTTTTTTATAATCATCCTGAGCATCCTCACAAGCTCTCTTCCACGTATCTCTATCCGACATCATTTGATCACGATCAATTTTTGCTTTTATAATCGCATCTTCTGTCTCTCTAAGTTCCTGTTTCTTACCAGCTAATAATTCTTCCAAATCCTGTTGCTTTTTTGCTAAAGCCTGCTCTCCCAATTTTTCAAGTTCCTGCTTTTGTTCATCTAATTTAATTTGTCCATCTATGATTTTTTGAGCAATATCATCTCTTTTGACTTCTACTTCATGTAATTCATTTTTAATAGTTTCAATCCTACTATCGTACTGGGAATCTTTTCTTGCAATTTCATCTAACAATTCAGAATGTGTTCTTAGATACTCTTCCTTATCGGCAACAGATTTTGGATTATTTCTAAAATATTCCTCCATCAAACGCACTTTGTAATCACTCAATTCCACAGAAGTCTGTAATAACTCACATATTTTTTTCAATCTAAAATCTGACATCTGCCCTTTTTCTGAAAATGAATCTGCTATTTGCAGAAATTGTTCACGCAGTTCTGCCAAGTTTTCTATTCCTTCTGATTTATCTAATAAATCCTTAAAGAAATTTGCTAATTCCTCGTTGTCAATATAATCAATCTGTTCCGTAGGTTCAATTTTATCCAAACTATCCAGATTAAAAATAAACTGAATTTTGTCATTTCTTCTAATTGAATAAGTACCATCAAATATAATTCTTTCCAAATCAAACATTCGATATTTGTTTATTATTCCACTATTAACAAATATTTTCAGTGTGTAAAAGGACTCATCGCCATATGCCTCAATATCGGAAATCATAAATTCAAAAGGTCCATAACAATCCTGAGCATACTTTAATAAAATTAATCTATTAGGTTTGTGTTTTATTCTTATTTCACGCTTTATATTGTCATTTAAAAAATCATTAATTGGATAATCAATATCAATAATCTCAATAATCTCGTCTCTATCAAAATCATCAATATCATTCATACCTATTTGATACTTATTACTATTATTATTATATTGATCAAAATTAGGATGCAAGTTACTTCTGAAATCAATTCTGAATCGCAGTAAACGATTCCTTATATCATCAGTATCTCCTTCATATGAGTTAGATAAAGATACTGTTCCTCCATTAGGGAATTCTGTCCATCTATCATCTCCCACTTCACGCAAACTACCATCTGACAGTATTTCATATTGTGGTCTAATATAACTTCTATTTCCAAAAGATCCTAAATAATATTTGTACATTTATTTCTCTCCTCCTATGTTTTGATCTAATGATATTAATAATAAACCTGTATGCCCTATATCCCAATAAAGTTATTATTGTTAATGAAATATATTCTATTATATATGATATCATAGCAAAGATTGTATTTCAAATTTGCTTAAACATAATCTTCTAAATCTTTAATGCATATATATTTATTCATTATGCAGATAAACATGGCCATTTATAATCTATCCACTTTTCCAAAAACAATATCCTTCTGGATATCCATCCCCGTGTACTTTTACAGTTCAAATTTACTTTCATCACCAACATTATTTTTATCCTTAAAATTAGATGATACAGGCTTAAACCTGTATCATCTTCTCAAGATCTAAGTATAAATTCTTCTACATCTTCTCTAAATACCAGCCATCGTCCACTAACGAAATGCCCTTCCAGAACTCCATCATGAATCATCTGCAGTATCTTTGTTCTCCCACAATGCAACACCCTCATTACATCTTTTATAGTTAATACATCAGGTTCGTTCTGTAACATATTTTCACTCCTTCCTTTGTTAATGGAATGTTCGTGTAAAAAAAACAAACTACTGTCTATATGTGCTCATATTAGAATATATCTGTTCACCTATGATTTCCTATCTTCCATCTCCTTTGCCCATTTATAAAAAAGAGTTTTCGTCACCCCTAATCTCTTCATTGCCTCAACAGCTGTAATGTTCTTTATCTTCCACAACTTCATAACATCATCATAATTTTCAGGTTTTGCAACACTATACCTACCAAGATGCTTGCCTTTCTTTTTTGCAGCCTCTATTCCAGCTCTTTGCCTTTTCCTTATCGTAATCCTCTCCTGCTCTGCAATACTGCCAAGAACCTCTATGAGAATATTGTTTATCATATCCCTGATCCACTCCTGTCCCTCAGGGAAATCTATCATTGTTGTTGGCAGATCAAGGATTCTCAGATCTATGCCACTATCTTTAAACCACTTTACCTCCGACAAAATATCCTGTTTGCTCCTGCTGAGTCTGTCCAAGGAAACCACATACAATGAATCTCCCCTGCGAAGTCCCATTGGACCTTTAAGCGCCTGATACCCTTCACGTTCAAGATTCTTTCCAGACTTCTTATCGACTATAATATTCGTATCTTCTACATATTCCTTCAATGCTATTATCTGTCTGTCAAGATTCTGCGAACTTGAACTCACACGGGCATATCCATACTTTCTGCCTGTCATAATAACCTACCTCCATATACCATGTCCTCAAAGGTGTACCTTTCAGAACACATAACAATCATCACATATATGTGTTCTGAAAGGTCAAATACCAATAAACGGACATATCCTGTAAATACAACCACCTTTTCGGACACTAGCTTGCCTTCTTCATCTGTCTATCTATCAATTGCTCAATGAGACTCGATACTTCATCCCATGTATCCACATGTATATATTCGTCATCCAGATATATCGAATACAAGCACTTAAAAATTCCACATTTGCATTGTACCAATGCTGTTATCTGATCATCCGGCAATTCATCTGCATAAATCAGATACTCATATACGCACTCTGTAAAATATATCTCATCACATGCCTCATAAATATCTTTTCTCTGCTTTGAAATCATCCTGTATTTAAAGAAATCATGTTCATGTTCTATTTGCAACATGAGACGATTTTCTCTTTCAGTAAATAGCTGTCTTTTCAACGAATCACCTCTATGCTGCTATAAATATTTCTTCTGTGTTTCTGTCATATTTATATACGTGATTGGATAGAACGTCCTGAGGGAGAAGAGTTTTATTCACATCGACCACATCAGCACAAAGCTCCTGGGGACTTTTTGTTCCATCACAAATCGGCAATAACAAGCATTCGTTCACACTGCTCGGAATTATATAAATATCCTTTTCCATGTAAGCTGCAAAGTCTTTTATTTTATTTTTCATCAGCAACTGGTTAGCTCCATAAATCAGATGTTTATTTGTCATAATATAATATGTTTCATCTTTCTCTGTATCTTCTTTGTAATCTGCATCATACCTATCCCTAAACAGATCCCATATGCTGATAATACACCCCTCATCACAAATCTCCATATTGGTCATCGCCTGCTGGTAAAGCTCCTGCTCTGTAATTTTCCATTTTGCCATTTGTGAATTGCATACTCTTGTGCAGAGAATGCTGACATCCTTATGCTTATCAGAAGTCATGTCGATATAATAAATCAGAGAAAGGTCTAAAAATTCCCTATGTGGAACATTTAACAACAGTTCCCCATTTCGCTCTGTATTTATCAATCTAACACGTATTCTGGTACATGCACGGTCATAATCAGAAAGAACAGAAATATCAAAATCATCATCACCCATCTTCTCCTCATTTTCCTGTACCACCTCTCTTACAACATCTCCTATCTCCATGATCCCCATCTTATATTTCTCATAATACTTGTCTATATAAACACATGGAGATAATTGTCTATTTTCTCTGTGTATGGTAATGGCATTGAACTTAACACCATTATTTTTTATCTGAATAGAAGTCTGAACATTTTCCTGCCCATATATCCTTTTAAGTTTCCCTACTATCTCATCTATAAACTGTTCCTTATTTAATTTGATCATAATTACATATCCTTTCCTCAAAAATAAAAAAGCCCTGCCCAGTTTACTCAACCAGGCAAGACCATGATTTGTATTTTATTGCTTATGCTACATCTAACAGCTCATTCTTGACCGTAGACATGTCCAAAGATATTTCCTTCTTGATTGTTTCATCAAACGATAAAGCCCTCTGAAAATCTGTCTTTATCGGAGCATACTTTAACGCCTGCTTTATCACAGTTTTCTTAGCCATATCCTCATAATTTGATTTCCAAGGGGAATAACTGCTGTCGTACGCTTTACTATATGTCTTTGCATATAAATCCATTTCAGCCCTAGACATGACCGCCATACCATATCCGCCATTCACAGTTTTAAATATTCCATAGAAATATTTAACTTCGCCTCTGTCCGAATATGCCGGACGATGAACAAGAACCGGTTCCAGCCCATACTGATATGCAAACTCATCATTTTCATACACAGTCTGAGCCTGTATCGTCTGCATCTGACCGCTTCTATATGCCAGTTCAATCAATCCTTTATATCCAATCTGAAACTGACACTCCAAGGTTCCATGATTCTTATACGGAATAAGGTACGCCTGCCCAAGCGGAGTGTTTGGCTCAAGTCCTAACTGCGCTGCATTCATAAGCGCTGCCAGAAACGACATGGGAGTACACTGATTCAATGCAGGTGTGGTATTAAGTGCAGATAATGCTATACGCGTAAATCTCTCTGGGGTCATTACAGCTGGCAATGCTTTCTTTATCTCCGGCATCATTGCCTTGACCATATCCGGTATTGTCATGCTCTTTGTAAGTTTAACTTCTTCATCCTTTTTCGCTGGGACTTTTGACGCCTGTTCAGCAAGTTCCTGCTTAAGATCTATATTATTTGCCATATACTCATCCTCCTTCATGCTGCACGTTTTATCATAAATCTTCTGCTTGCAGTGTTATTGCAATATTTGTTATACATAACCGGGTCATCTTCTTTGAACTTCTTAGCATCAAATCTGCTCTGCTCAATGTTCGACCATGAAATCCTATAATCTGCTTCAACCGCAATAGTAGCATCCTGCATTTCAATCTTGATTCTCTGATCTATCGCTGCTTTTTCCTGCTCCAGTTTCTTTATCAGTGAATCAAGTTCCATTCTTCTATCAAGAACAGCCTTATAGCCATGAAGTTCGACCTGCTTATTCCTATCACCTTTGAAGTACATCTTTGATATAGTCTCAGAACAGCTATCTGTTCCATCTGGATCAGGCATTACTCTTGCAAGCACATTATTATTCCAAAAATTCTCTTCAATCGTGATCAGATATTTAATAAGCTCTTCATCCCGTTCTATTTTTCTTACAAGAAATTTCTGTCCAAATATCAAAGCCGCAACATACCAGCAATCATATCCACTTACAGCGAGATAATGCTGAACCTGCATCTGATAATGTAATGGTATATTCCCATCATCCCATTTGTCAGATGAATACGGAGACACTGTCTTACACTCAAGGCCTGCTCTACTACCAACAATCAGCCTGTCAAAATCTGCAAGCATAAATGGATATCCCTCATTCTGATAAATAGCATTTGCTTTTCTAATTTTTAAGCCTGTCTCCTCAGTAAATCTCTGTGCAACATATTCTTCAAGGTCTCTTCCCTGTCTCATTGATTCATTATCTGTCTGCTCAATATCTTCAGATATCTTGTTCTGATATATCTGGAATGCTGATGAATAGGGATTCAATCCACATATAGCACCAGCATCCGTTCCCGTAATTCCTTTCTTTCTGTATCTTAGCCATTCTTCTTTTGACAGATCCAGTGTTGAAATTAATCGTCGCATCCTATACCTCCATCATCGTAGTTCACGCTGCTCCACCATGTACATTCTTCATCCTCTTCCTGAGCTATATCATATTCTGTATTCTTCATATGCTCTCTTACCACCATGTAATAATCCTCATTCTGAGCACAGTCCTTATATATAGATTCCAAAATATTTGTGCTCTGATTTACAAGGTTCATAAGCAGCATATCCGAAAATTCATCTGCCGAAGAGATAAGTATTTCATATATACATGAACATATTTCCAGCTTTGAGTTTTCCCTGGACTCTTTATCGCCGTACAACTTCTTGTACTGTTGCAGTTCAGCGTAGATCTTTTTTATAAATTTATCCTTTATTCCCATACATCATCACAATCCCAAATACCATTTCTTCCATCTATTGTATATACGCACTCCGTTTTACCTGACTTATGCCATATAAGCAGTCCTGAAACAAGTGCCATAACTGTTCCTGCGGTTATTGCTCCAATTATCTTAATATTCATAATCTACCCCCATATTTTTATGCTGCTAAAAGCTGATAAGCCTTATCTATCATAGGATTTCCTTCATATGTTCTCATGAAAAGATTTTCATTATAGTTCTTTGACCTTCTTATCGGATTAGCATGAGTAGCAAAATCCGATACCGCATTGATAAATCTATATGCGTTATTTCCAAGATGTGTAAGGTCTGGGGCATCATAATACCTCATTCTCATATCATCACGAAGCTTTTTTATATTTCTTGCAGTAACAGAACTTGAATTCTGATCTATCGGCAACAGCATTTCTATGTATTCTTTTACCTGTTGATCTGTTATCCTCTGTCTACGCATTCTCTCAAATTCATTACCAAGAGCCTCCATATATTCATCTGCCATAAACAAAGTCTGTTTTGCCTCATCAATCTTCCCCTTTATATCACCTGTATGAACCATACTGAAACATCTGTTTGCGGTGCTTAATGCCAGATTCAATGTATTATTACAAACAACTCTCACTGGTGTTATTGCAACCTTCACAGCTCCCGAACCATCATGAGTATTACTAAACACAAGATATGGCGTTATTCGCTCTCCAGACATGATGTACTCCCTCGGAAGCCTTGCCAGAATCCATACTTTCTTCCCTCCCTGAAGAGATCCGGCCGTCTCGTACTTTACACCCTCTCCCAGCAGATTATCAGTAAACGCAAAAGCTTCTGTATTCTGAACAACCTTATACCTGTCTGTAACAACCCCAAGCACAGTATTATCGGACTCTCTTACATTTGCCTTATACCCATCAACCAGTCCTGAACTTGTATACAATGATTTCTGCACTACTCTCCAATCAAGTCCGGCAAGTCTTAATGCCTCCTCTGATGATGGCGCCTCCTCTACTACAACACCAAGGCCATGCCATGGTTTTTCCCTTACACTAAACATCGTTTCTACATTTGCTGCCATATTATTTTTTTCTCCTTTCACCTTTGTTTTCTTCTCTATTCTTTCCATTTCTGTCTCGTAGTTCATTCCAAATAACAATCACCGTAGACAGTATCGAAATAATAATCTTCTGCATGTAACTCTTTTCTCCTTATGATTATTCCTCGTCATCATCGCTATCCAATTTCATTGCTTCATCAATGAGCCGGAGCACTTCATCATCAACACATTCAAATACCGCAAGGACATCCTCTGTGATCGGTGGGACTCCCGGACATTCCAAAAGCTGACACAGACTTCTCATTCCATTAATCAACTGACATGCCTGTTCTAATAAATCTCTACGCTGCATTTTCACACTCTCACCCCCCTTCCCGAAAATGAGCATAGAAAAAGAGAGATGAAAAACACAACTTCATCTCTCTTTAAAATTAAATATGTAGTTATCTAAGACTTTCCACTGAGTACCGTTTCCTGCAGGAACACAACCACTCCCTGAAGTACAGCAAGTCCTATAGCTGCTATCGTATGCCTGTTTATATCTCATCATCCTCCTTCCTGTTTTCTATGATTTATAGTTATCATATAGATGATATATAAACAGGGAATAAGAATGTACGGGATAATGAACAATTTCATTTTTCTTATAATCCTAATGTCACAACCAAATATATAAATAATACAATTCCAAGAACAGATAACACCGTTCCTACAAAAGCAGCTTTTTTCTTTTTATTCTTTTTACTTAATGCAATAATTCCAGTAATAAAGCCTATCAAGTCCGGTATTATACCCACGATAATAATTGTTGTCGGAATTCCTATAACTGCGCAAATTAATGAAACAATACCAAGAGGATTTTTTTTCATCTTCTTTTCATATTCGCGTTCCATCTGCTCTTTTATAGCTTTTTCCAAGTGGTTATTTTCTTCCTGGGTTTTCTGGATTTTCCCCAAGCGTTCCTTTTCTTCTTGTTCTCTCAGAACTTTTTCCAAGTGCGCCTTTTCCTCTTGTTCTCTCTGAGCTTTTTCCAAACGCTCCTTTTCTTCTTGTTCTCTCTGAGCTTTTTCCAAACGCTCCTTTTCTTCTTGTTCTCTCCGGACTTTTCCCAAGCGTTCCAT
>ENA-OPDT01000078-OPDT01000078.1-human-gut-metagenome-genome-assembly--contig:-NODE-78-length-33052-cov-2.449041_pt1 | contig 33052 bp, 26 predicted proteins | sample MGYA00241627_ERZ501517 | MGnify/ENA primary metagenome ERZ501517 (study PRJEB25962, sample SAMEA2042435) | human gut metagenome | biome: human gut; feature: human-associated habitat; material: faeces... | reverse complement strand
CGTAGTTGACCGTGGCGCTAGACGTCCGGGGGACGTCTGTTCAGCGCGGACCGAAGCGGAGCGTAGACTGAATCCCCGATGTCTCATTATAAATGAACACTGTTTTTTTGATGTTCAAAAAATCAATTACTCCTAAATAGTGGACAACATATTTTAATTAGTAAAACTACACAAAAAATAATTGAAAATTTGTGCATGTTTGTTAACACTTTCAAAGAGCAAGGTGATAACCGTAAAAACCCCCCAATACATTATATATTTTTTACTATCCCCATAGTAAAATACCTTCTCCTAAAAGACAGCAGAACGATGGCTGTCTTTTTTTTGCTCTAATTAAAAAAAAGACAGCCAAATATTTATTATCTATTATTCTTTTGCAAAGTCGAAATTCTACAGTTGAAATGCTAAAATTACATTATAAAAAAACACCGTTAGATTTACACCGTCAGATTTATATTGCTTCTTGCCCGCAGTGATGTGTAGTAATCATCATACGACGAGCTCTGTAATACTATATTCTTTGCGTTTGGATGATTTCATAGCATCGCGGTTGTTTGAATAATAATTTCTCATAAAATATGTTGCTGAAAGATTTGTTGCTGAACTTACTCGTGTACTCATGTTAATCCTCTTATTATTTTTAATTATAACTATGCAGTTACTATTATTTTAGGTTTTATTTTGAACGTATAATCGCGCTTAAATAATTGTTATAAATATTTTATCGGATATTTGCACGAAAAAGTTTACTTATGCGATCAAAAGAAGTAAAATGTAAAAGAATGCGTAGAATAAGAAAAACGCGATTATGCAATCGAAATGCTACCAAGCAAAGAGTAACAGAACATAATGTAAAAAGCATAATGTACTAAAACAAAATGTAACAAACATAAAGTTACAAAAAATGCAACAAACGTAATGTAACCAAAGGAGGATATGGGGCATGAGTAAAAAAGCTTTCGGTACAACATCAAAAGGAGTGGAGGCATCGCTTTACGAAATCAGCAATGGCAGTGGAGTGAGAGTATTTTTGACAGACTATGGCGCTTCAGTTGTATCTATTTTTGTAAAAGACAGGGATGGTAATGAGAGAGATGTCATTTTAGGATATGACAATGTAAAGTCATATGAGAAGGAGTACTGCTATTTTGGCGCTACTGTCGGCAGATATGCAAACAGGATTTCTGATGCAAAGGTTAATATTGATGGAGTGGAATATAAGCTTGAGGCTAATGACAATGAGAACAGTCTTCACAGTGGCTCAAATGGTTTTTCTAAGCGCCTCTGGACTGTTAAGGAGCAGAAGGCAGATGAGATTACCTTTGAGATAGAGGATGCAGATTTAGAGCAGGGCTTCCCGGGAAATGCAGTCGTTGATGTGACATTTAAGGTGACAGGGGAAAATGCTCTCGCTATTATATACAATGCAAAGGCAGATAAGACAACTACCTTCAATATGACAAACCACAGCTATTTCAATCTGAACGGTCATGCATCAGGAAGCGTATACACTCACACATTGCAGATAAATGCTGAGCATTACACACCTGTAAAGGATTCCAAGGCTATTCCTACAGGTGAGATTGCACCGGTTGAGGGTACACCATTTGATTTTACAGAGGCTAAACCAATTGGAAGAGATATCGAGGCAAATGATACACAGCTTCACTATGGAAGTGGATATGATCACAATTTTGCAATAGACAAGACCGCTCCGGGAGTAGAAAAGGTCGCAACAGCATACTCTCCTGAGAGTGGCATACAGATGGAGGTATACACCGATTGTGTCGGAATCCAGCTTTATACTGCCAACTTTATCGTGGGACAGGAAGGCAAGGGCGGAGTCAAATACAATAACCGCGATGCATTCTGCCTCGAGACACAGTTCTATCCAAACTCAATAAATGAGACCAACTTCAGTACACCTGTTACAAAGGCAGGTGATACATACCACACAGAGACAGATTACAAATTTTCTGTGAGATAAAATGCCAACATAAGAGAGATACAGAATAGTTAAAGCCCACCATATTGATGAAATTTATCATTAATATGGTGGGCTTTCTTAAGCTTTGTTTAATCAAATACTGATACAGTGGTTTTATTTCCGGAAATGTGGTATAAATATATTTATATTTATATTTATATCTATATCTATATTTATGTGTATATTTATGTGTACATTTATATGTATGAAATACATTGATAAATATAGATAATTATTGAGATGACTTCGCACACGCAAACCTGCATTACCGCTGGCATATGGTGTGTTCCGAAGAAATATATGAACTGCCACAAAGTTCCATTAACCTTCGGTGACGATAAAAAGCAGACTGATAAAACAGACTATCCGGATGCATTTTTTGTGGCTGACTTCATATATTTCTGAGGAATATACCATATGCCGGCGCACCATCACAGCCTGCAAGTGCGAAGTCCCCTAAAAATAGAAATTAAAACAAATAAATATATAGCACAGAGGAAACAAACCATGAAAATAGTATTTTTAGATTCCAAAACAATTGGTGACGACATCGACCTTTCCGAATATGACAAGCTCGGAGAGGTTGTCAAGTATGATTTTTCGACAACAGAGGAAGCAGCGGAGCGCACAAGAGATGCTGATGTGATTGTTTTAAATAAGGTCGAGGTAAATGAAAAATCTATAGGACAGGCAAAAAATTTAAAGCTCGTATGTGTGACTGCAACAGGCACAAACAATCTGGATAAAGAATATCTGGCAAAAAGAGGCATTGAATGGAGAAATGTCGCAGGGTATTCTACAGAGACCGTGGCGCAGCATACATTTGCACTGCTATTTTACCTGCTTGAGAAGCTGAGATATTATGATGATTATGTGAAGAGCGAGAAATATGTGGGTGATACGTCGTTTACGCATTTTTCCAATGTGTTTCACCAGATTAGCGGTATGACCTGGGGCATCGTGGGGCTTGGAAATATCGGAAGACGCGTGGCTGATATCGCAAAGGCTTTTGGCTGCCATGTGGTTTATTATTCTACCTCAGGAAGAAATTCGCAGCCGGGCTATGAGAGGGTGGATTTTGATACTTTGCTTGCCACGTCTGATATCGTGTCGGTGCATGCACCGCTCACAGATGACACACTTGGTCTGATGGACAAGGCTGCGTTTGAAAAGATGAAAAAATCTGCGATATTTTTAAATCTTGGCAGAGGTCCTATAGTGAATGAAGCGGATCTGGCACAGGCGCTTATGGATGGAGAGCTGGCAGCGGCAGGTCTTGATGTGCTGGCGCAGGAGCCTATGAGTGAGGATAATCCGCTCCGTGCGATAAAGGATTCAAACAAGCTGATTATCACACCGCATATTGCGTGGGCAAGCGTTGAGGCAAGAACAAATCTGATGCACATTATATACAGTCAAATTGAGGACTTCTTTGCTAATTAGGAAATATTTTTAAAATCAAATCGCAACATTAAGAGAAAGCATTAAGAGGTACATTAAGAGGAAGCATTAAGAGGCAATATTAAGAGGCAATATTAAGAGGCAGAAATGAGCATCAAATTTGAGATAACAAAACAAAACAACATACATTTTGGAATTGCAGCAGTGGCGGCCGCGCTGGTAGGTTACTTTACATCGGCAAGCTGGTGGGTGATCATTTTGTTTGCGGCAGTATATTTTGGACTTGTAAATGTGAAGCTTGAGCTTCCGGTGAAGCTGTCGTGGCTTTGGGCTGCTATACTGCTTGTCATCGGAGCGATACTATCTGTTTTTTCGGTGCAGTATGTGCTGCTGACAGATGAGGACTTTGTGAAAACCACCGATATGGTATGCGTGGTGAATATGGTTCTGGCGCTCGCCATATATCTGGTAATACTTTTTATCACAAACAACACGAGGCTGACATGTACCATAGCATCAATTGCCATTCTTGCGTTTGGGTTTATAGATTATTTTGTCTATGAATTTCGTGGCAATGAGTTTACGTATGCGGATTTGAAGTCAGCGGGAACAGGACTTTCCGTCGTGACAAAATACAAATTCGTCATAGACTACAAGTTTTTATATGTGATTCTGGCGGCTGTTTTGTATATCATGCTGGTAAGGCGTATAGAAGTGCAGTTCGAGTCGGCTATCCATATGAGGATTATTTCGATTCTTCTCACAATAATATGCGTGCTGTATGTCATCATGAATTCCATGTCACTGAACACCGAGACCTGGGAGAAAAAGGGCACGTACAGAAACGGCTATCTGCTGAACTTTGTGCTCGGCATAAGGGACAGCTTTGTGAAGGCACCTGATGGTTACAGCAAGGCAGCAGTTGACAAGATAGCGGGCAATTTCAAGGAAACGGACAGCTCATATTCGCAGTCTGATGCGAAAAATCCGACAATCATTGTTATCATGAATGAGTCGTTTGCTGATTTGTCGGTGGTGGGAGATTTTGAGACCAACACGCAGGTCACGCCGTTTATGGATTCTCTGAGTGAAAATACGCTTAAAGGCTATGCTCTTTCGTCCGTGTACGGTGCGAAGACGCCAAACTCTGAGTGGGAATTTGAGACAGGAAACTCGATGGCATTTCTGCCGGACGGCTCGGTGGTTTATCAGCAGTATATAAATGATGACCCGACCTCCATAGTCTCAAACTTGAAGAATATAGGCTATACGACGGTTGCGATGCATCCGTACTATGCGACAGGCTGGAGCAGGAACAAGGTTTATCCGCATCTGGGCTATGATGAGACTTACTTTATAGATGATTTTGACCAGACAAAGATACTCAGGGAATATATCACTGACCAGGAGCTCTATGATAAGATTATTGACCGCTACGAGAAAAAGAGCGATGACGAGAAGCTTTACATCATGGGTGTCACGATGCAAAACCACGGTGGCTACGGTGAGAGATATGATAACTTCAACCAGGAGGTTTACAAGGTTGGAGCGTCATACACCGATGCGAACCAGTATCTGTCACTTTTGAATGAGAGTGACAAGGCACTCGAAAATCTCATCACATACTTTAAGGGTGTGGATGATCCGGTAGAGATTGTGTTTTTTGGAGACCACCAGCCGGGATTATGCAATGATTTTGTCAAGCTTTTAAATGGCAAGGGCAATTCCGGACTTACGGAGCAGGAGCTTGAGAATCTGTACAAGGTGCCGTTTTTCATATGGACCAATTACGAGACGGATGCACAGAAAGCTGATGTGACGAGCCTCAACTACCTGTCCACACTGACGCTTGAGAGAGCCAACATAGATCTGCCGGCATACAACCGGTTCCTCGCAGAGCTGATGGAGAAGATTCCGGCCATAAATTCAAGGGGCTATTATTCGAAAAAGAATGAGTGTTTTATGCATGTGGATGACGCAACAGGAGACGAGGCAAAATGGATAAAGGCATACAATATCCTGCAGTACAATTCGATGTTTGACGAGAAGGACAGAAGTTCACTGCTGTTTCCGTACCTGAAATAAAAAGGTAATTATTCAGAAACACTGAGAAGAACGGTAAAAAAGAAGCAAGAGAGGAAGTAACATAATGAGCAACAATACAACTGAGAAAAAAGCGGTCGTTTTCGACCTTGATGGAACACTTCTATACACACTTGAGGATTTAAAAAATGCAACAAACTATGCATTGAAACAAAATGGCATGCCGGAGCGTACACTCGACGAGGTGCGCAGATTTGTGGGAAACGGTGTAAAGCTTCTGATGGAGCGCGCAGTGCCGGGCGGAGCAGACAATCCAAAGTTTGAAAAGACATTTTCGGATTTCAAGGAATATTATGAGGCTCATTGCAATGACAATACAGCACCTTATGATGGAATCATGGAGCTTTTAAAGGAGCTTAAATTAAACGGCATAAAGCTTGCCATTGTTTCAAACAAGCTTGACCCGGCGGTAAAGGAGCTCAATCAGCTCTATTTCAAGGAGTATATGACATCGGCAGTCGGTGAGATGGAGGAAGAGGGTATCCGCAAAAAGCCGGCACCGGATATGGTGCAGAAGGCACTTAAAGAGCTTCAGGTGAGTGCAGAGGACGCTATCTATGTGGGGGACTCCGATGTGGATATCGCCACAGCGAAAAACTCAGGTCTGGAGTGCGTATCTGTCACATGGGGATTTCGTGATGTAGAGTTTTTGAAGGAGCATGGTGCAACAAATCTGATAGATGAACCGGTCGAATTGTTAAATTACGTATAATCAGGAGAACTTTGATTTATGCTTTCAGAAAAGGGACTATTGATAATTGAAAAGCTGGCAGAGCACAACAATGAGCTTGTCACATCAAAGGCTCTTGCTGCGTCCACAGGTATGTCGGAGCGAAGTGTGAAGACATATCTGAAGGAGGTGGCTGATTTTTGTGAGCAAAACTCTATGACGCTCGACAGAAAGCCGGGCAAAGGCATGAAGCCGTGCTTTAGTGATGCACAGATAGGAAAGATTCTGGATGTAGCAGGAAGGAGATCGGCAGCAGTATCGCAGAAGAAGCGACAGAACTATATATCGTATATTCTGCTAAGCGGCTGGGATACATACACGTATGCGCTTTTTTCGGAGGAGTTAAACGTCAGCAAAAATGTCATCATGGATGATATAAATGAGCTTGACGCAGAGCTTCTGCTCTTTGGCATTAAGGTGCACAGAACGGCGGGCTACGGAATATATGCGACAGGCAGTGAGCTTGATATCAGAAAAGCCATGAGGCATTTCTGCAGATATCCAATCAGTGATAAGCAGGTTATCAAGACCGATGACCACAGGCTTTCAAGACGCGCGGCCGAGGTGATAGCCAATAATTTCAGAAGCGTAAATCTGTCGATGGCAGTTGACATGATACATCATGTGGAGAGACGCTTTGATATCATCTTTACGGATTACACATTTCAGATGCTGGCAGAGTATATAGCCATTGCACTTTTCAGGGTGGATGTGGAGAAAGAGCTGAAGCCGGATGAGTTAGATTTGTCAAACCGAATGCGTGATGATGCAAATGATGGGGATGCGGGCACCGAAACAGAGCAGCAGGTACAGAAAAATGGATTCGTAATGACAGAGCATGAGAACATGGCAAAGGAGGCAGCAGGCTTTCTGGACAGACATCACGGCATCAGCCTCTCACAGCCTGAAATCATGTATCTGGCAATGCTTTTTTCCTGTGCCGAGGGACAAAACCGTGTTGTCATGTCCTGTGAGGAGGCACTTAGCATAGAGGATGAGATGATAGTGTATCTGTCAAATCTTCTCGCAGCCAATCTGATTGAAAATGAGCTTCTACGTGAGAGCATGCGTAGCTTTTTACCGGGCTCCATTGCGAGGACTCATTTCGGCATAGAGATAGACAATCCGTTTCTTTCGGATATCACACAATCGTATGCCAGTCTCTTTACGGTATGCTTTACAGTATCGAGATACTACGAAAAGTACACAGGCGCCATGCCGAGCGAGGATGAGATAGCTTTTATTGCCTTGCAGGTGGGCGGAGCCCTGCACAGAAATCCTATGACAGTGCGCGCAGTGTTAATCGGTGCAGCAGGCTATGCGACCGGCAGCATAATAGCGGGCAAAATAGAAAACAGGGTGCCGGATGTAAGGATAGTAAGCATTTTGTCGTCAGACCGCATAGAGCATATTGACGAGTATGACTGCGACCTCATACTCTCGACCATAGACACACAGGCAGATATCCACAAGGATATGAGATTTCTGTATGTTTCTCCACTAATCAGTGCGCAGGATGAGAAAAATATCAGAAACAAGTGCTTTGAGCTCATGACCGGCCAGAGCGCGGAGGTCAGCGAGTTTTCACAGATGCTGTCGGAGGAATTTATCATATTTGAGAAAAAGGCGAAAAACCGCAAGGATGTATTAAAGCGCGCGTGCCAGCTTCTCATAAACAAAGGAATAGTGCAGAGCGAGTTTGCGAGGGATGTACTGGAGCGTGAGAAGGTGGAGGCAACCGCTGTGGGCTGCAATATAGCCATACCGCACGGAAAGCCTGAGCATGTAAACCGCTGCCAGATACTTGTGATACGTCTCGACAAGCCGATAGAGTGGGGCGAGAGAATGGCAGACATGATATTTCTGCTTGCGATAAACTTTGACAGTGTCAACACGACAAAGGCATTTTTCCATGATTTCACAAAGCTTCTGAATGAAAATGGAGCGACGGACAGGCTCAGGGAGGCTGCTTCACCTCATGAGCTTTGTGCAGCTATCCGGAAAGAGCTGGGGTGGAACTGAATATCACATTAATACAAAATTGCACCAGAGATGGTGCAATTTTGCATTTTGGGGAATATTGAAAAAACTCATACCGCACAGTACAATAAAACCATAGAAAGCAACGGACATATGACAGGCTGATGAATAGCAGAGAGCGATACAGTTAATCATATGTGTGAGCGAAATAAACAAACCAATAATTTTAAATTCAGGAGGACAAAACTATGGTAAGCAAGACAATGGTAGTAAAAGCAGCAGAGGGACTTCACATGAGACCTGCAGGAGTTATCGCAAGAGAGGCAGGCAAGTTTGATTCAGATGTAACAATCGTATTCGGCGACAAGAGAATCAACGCAAAGAGCCTTGTAAACATCATCGCAGCATGCATCAAGAAGGATGCAGAGATTACATTCGAGTGTGAGGGAGCTGACGAGGAAGCAGCACTTGCAAAGATGGAAGAGCTCGAGGCAGACAACTTCGGAGATTAATCAACCAGCAAAGTCAATCGGAGGTGTGATATGTACAAAGGAATCGCCGGCTCAGAAGGAATCGGAATCGGAAATGTGGTCATTATCGAAGAGCATGAGATAGTGATTGAGAATAAGAAAATTACAGATACAGACGCTGAAATCGCACGTCTCCAGGGAGCCATTGAGAAATTTGTAAATGATACAAACGCCATGGCAGACAGAATGGAAAAGACAGTCGGAGCAAAGGATGCGGATATCCTTCGCGGACATATCCAGATGCTTCAGGATCCGACCATAGAGGAGCAGATTACAGCGCTCATAGTAAGTGAGAAAATCACGGCAGAGAAGGCGCTCGACCAGGTGCTTGAGCAGACAGCAGAGATATTTGCACAGATACCTGATGAGCTTTTGCAGCAGAGAGCAACAGATTTCAGGGATATCAAAGCCAGAATCCTTAAGATTCTGCTTGGAATCGAGGACTATGATATCTCAGCAGCTCCGGCAGGCACAGTGCTCGTGGCACATGACCTGACACCATCCATGACAGCAGGTATCGTGGCAGAGAATATCGCAGGAATACTCACAGAGGTGGGCGGCAGAACCTCCCACTCAGCAATACTTGCAAGAGCAATGGAAATCCCGGCAGTTCTCAGTATTGATGGAATCTGCACAGCTGTCAAAAATGGTGACAGAGTGGTACTCAACGGAACAAGCGGAGAGGCAATCGTAAACCCTGACGCTGAGACAGAGCAGAAATTCGCTGGGCTGCTTGAGGAATACAAAAAAGAGAAAGAGCTCTTAAAGAAATTTGCGGGTGTGCCGACAGTATCAGCAGACGGCACAAAGGTAGAGCTTGTATGCAATATCGGAAAGCCTGAGGACGCAAAGAAAGCTGTAGAGTGTGACGGAGAGGGAATAGGACTTTTCCGTACAGAGTTCCTTTTCATGGACAGAGACACAATTCCTACAGAGGAAGAGCAGTTTGAGGCATACAAATCAGTAGCAGAGACAATGAAGGGCAAGCCTGTCATCATCCGTACACTCGATATCGGAGGTGACAAGGAAATCCCATATCTGGGTTTTGAGAAAGAGGACAACCCATTCCTAGGCTACAGAGCTATCAGATTCTGCCTCCAGAGAACAGACATCTACAATACACAGCTTCGTGCACTTGTGAGAGCCAGTGCATTCGGCAGGATAAAGATAATGGTTCCGCTTGTGACATGCGTAGATGAGCTTCGCAGTGTAAAGGCAATGGTAGCTGACATCATGAAAGAGCTTGATGCAGAGGGCATTGCATACAACAAGAACCTCGAAATCGGTATCATGATGGAGACACCGGCAGCCTGCATGATGGCGGATGTGCTTGCAAAAGAGGCAGCTTTCTTCAGTATCGGAACAAACGACCTGACAGGCTACACAATGGCAGTAGACCGTGGAAACTCAAAGGTAGCATACCTTTATTCAGCCTTCAATCCGGCAGTGCTTCGCGCAATCAAGCGTATCATCGAGTGCGGTAAGAAAGAGGGAATCATGGTAGGCATGTGTGGAGAGGCAGCAGCTGATCCAAAGCTCATTCCGCTGTTACTCGCATTCGGACTTGATGAGTTCTCAGTGAGTGCCACAAGTGTGCTCAAGACCAGAAAGACCATCGCAGACAGCAGCATGGCAGAATGCAAGGCATTGGCAGACAAGGTAATGGCATGCGCTACAGAGGCAGAGGTACAGGCAGTGCTTGCACAGCAGTAGATGCTAAATCCAAACAAGTATAAAAGTTAGTAAAAAAGTATAAATAAGAGTAAAATATAAAAGTATAACATTGAAATTTATTATAAAGACGGCTGAACCGGTGGGGACCGGGACGGCCGTCTTTTTTGCATACACAGAATGCGAGATGAATGTTTAGTCATTTACGATTTGGTTATTTACGATTAACTAAATTACGATTGACTAAATCGATATAAGTAATAAAATATTGTGTATAGAGATGGAGGGAGAAATGAGATATGAACAAAAAAAGTGTAGCTAAAGAATGTATTAATATAATATTACTGCTAATAAATATTAAAATACCATCAATAGTTTATGACTATTATTTTAAATACTCTGAAGGTCCCTATTTACAAATTGCAGTGATTGTAGAATATAGTTTGACTTGTATAGCGTGGATGATATTGATATTGTATATAATAAAAGTTTTAAATTTAAAGAATAAAACCGGCATTGATTAAACAATAAAGAAGGGGGAAGCCTGTAGTGGAAAAAAATAGAAAACAGATTATTATCTGCGCAGCGATTGTCGCTTGTGTCTGTGTAATCAGTGTATTAATTACATATAACATATTACAACAAAGAAATCATCTGAGAGTGGAACTCTATTATGGAACTTTTGATTTTTCAGAGTATCAAAATGTTAAGAGTACCAATAAATTAGCCATTATACATGATAACGATGAAAAACAGGGTGAATATGAAATGGAGATAGAGAATACTGATAAGGTTGAAACGGGAATCTGGAAATGGAACGATGATGGTTATATTACCTTGTATCAGGATGATAAAGCAGTTGCAAATCTAGTGTGTATGAATGGTAAATATCTTTTCTTTGATGCCGATGTTGAAATCCAAAAACTTAAAAGGATATCTGAAACGGCAATAGTAAGATAATTGAGAGCATAAGCTTCTTTAGATTTCTTTAGAATTATTTATAATTATTAAATGATTTTTCAGGTTATTCTTTATATGTATATAGTATTGTAAAGCCATAGATGTCTATGGCTTTTTTAATGTTTGGTAGTATTGAGGAGATGGGATATGATAGAAACAGCTATTATATATATAAAAAGAAATAAAATAAAATCTTTGATTATCATACTAATCATCGCGACAATAATCCTGGGTGAAATTATTGGTCTGCTATTAAGCAATGCCTCAGAAAAATCTGAGAGAGATGCATATTTATATAATGGAGCCGCATTAGTAATTGAGGATGATAACGGAGGCTTTACAAAGAGTGATTATGACGAAATCAGAAAAGTAAAATATGTAACAGGACTTGGGGCATGGAGAGAGCTGATTGCAGATCCGGTGGATACAGAGAATGTAAAGGAACATAAAGGAATAGATCCGGAGAATAAAGATGTGCGCAATCGGGCTGACAAAATGGTGATTGTTGCGAATATGGATGTGCAGCAATATAGCCTGTTTTCATGGGAAAAAAATGTATCTCTTATTGAAGGGGAATTTCCAACCTATAAAAATAAAGGAATTATTGTAGAACAGCGATATGCGAAAAAAAATAACCTTAAGGTAGGGGATGAAGTTAAATATACTATAGGAGACCAATCGGAGGTAACGTCTTTACAAATATGCGGAATTTATAAAGTGAACAGTGATTTCGAAATATATGACTCAAATGAAGAGGGAACCTCGGTATACATACATAGTCCATATAATTCTATATATGTAGATTATGATTATATTGTAGAGTTATTAGGGTTAGAATACACAGCGTCAACGGGAAGTGAAGTGTATATTGATAAGATAGAGCATATAGATGCGGTAAAAACCCAGTTAAAGAAAATGTATGGAGATAATGTGGAGATATATGATAATACTTCCAATTATCTCGATTCAGAATGTAAAGTCGTAGGATTGATGGGAAAAACATCAAAAATAATTTGCTGGATGATAATTATAATGGGTGAAATTATTTTGTTAATCGTTTTCTCGTTTTATACAATCCAATACCAAAAAGATACAGGACTTTTTATGGTACTCGGAAGGTCAAGAAAATGGTGTATAGGTAGATTTGCATTTATAGGAATGATATATGCAATTAGTGGTTTGCTTTTGGGTGTGCTATTATACTGTGTGCTTGGCAATTTCATATGTAGCATTATAAGTGGTATAGGTAAGAATGTCATAATTAATAGTACAGACAGAGCTATAGGTGGATATGATACACCCGGAATATTTCAAGGCTTTGAGGTACGTATAGAAATGAGTGCTTTTTTTACTCTGAAAAACATTATAATTCTATTAATAATTTCGTTGGTTAATTGGATTGCATTTATGGTACTGCCTGTTGTAACAACTGTTGAAGAAAATGCAAAGAAACTGTTAAATTCGAAGGGATAGTGGTAAATATGTTGGAAATGATTAATGTATCGTATGCATATAAATCTAAGAAGGAAATTGTGCATGTGTTGGATAAAGTTACATACAGATTTGAAATAGGAGAAATGTATGGAATATTTGGTCCGTCCGGTTCAGGAAAGACAACGTGCTTATCGTTACTTGCCGGTTTAGAAAAACCGGATGAGGGGGAAATTTTGCTGGATGGAGAAAATATACAAAATATTGGTGGAAGAAAACTGCGCCAAAACAGTATATCATTGGTTTTTCAGGATTATCAGTTATTTGATTATATGACTTCCCTTGAAAATGTAATGGTTGCAGCCCAGATAAGCTTACCTGATGTACCCAAAAAAGAATTGATAAAAATGTGTAGAGACAGCCTTGTAATGGTTGGACTTGATGATAGTCAGATAACCCGAAAGGTTACGGAATTGTCAGGTGGACAGCAGCAAAGAGTTGCAATAGCGAGGGCGTTGATAACAGATGCAAAATATATTCTGGCAGATGAGCCTACAGGAAATCTGGATAAAGAAAATCGAAGAAAAATTGTCGAATTGTTACAGCAGATAGCTCATGAACAGGACAGATGTGTTATAGTAGTAACCCACTCGGATTATGTAAAGAAAAAATGTGATATTTGCTATGAAATGGGAGATGACGATGAGGAATAAATGGTGGCAGGCATGCAAAGAATTATTAGGGAGACCGGGACGGAATATACTAATTGCTGTTTGCATATTTGTACTGACACTATTTTGCGGAATTGCAACATTTCTAGATTCAGCAATAGAGAGCTTTTACAAATCTTTTGCAGATATGGCGGGATGTTGTGTTCTTGTTGAATTAGACGATTTTTCTACTATCGATGATTGGAAAGATATTTTAGAATATGCAGATAATAATAAAAATGTTGTAGGATATAATAATGCATTTACAAGTGACATTATATGTGAAGCAGCAAATTTTGAAAATGTGCCATATACAGAAAAACAAAGTGATTTTGAGGAAAATAAAATATATGTCAGTGGAAACATAAATACTTCTTACAATGAATATTTCAGTAGCGGTATCTTTAAGATCTCAAAAGGAAAATATCCGATGTCAGGTGATAAAGGGGCAATGATATCCGATAAGCTCGCTTCTGAAAATAACCTGTCAATTGGCAGTAATGTATCTATACAGTATGAAAATAATACAATCAGTATTAAGGTAATTGGGATTTATACTGTAATAAATACTCCAAAGACACAGGTGAGCGATGGCTACTATAAAGAAGTAGCTGACAGTATAGTATTCACTGATTATAATTCGTATGTAGAATTAAACAATGAAGCAAGCTGTTATGGGATAAATTTTTTCAGTACAGACTATAAAAGCACATCACTTTTATATGATGATATGAGTAAAATGTTTCAAAATGTTCCGAATTCGGCAGTTGTCAATCAGGTTTTGAATGAGGAACTGCAAATGACAGATGTAATATCAATGTTAAAAAGTATGACAAGTGTGACGTTGAGCGTTATGTATATTGTATGTGTTGTGGTTATGTCGTTACTGACTGTTTTATGGCTTAAAGGACACTCAAAAATGATTGCAATATACAATACACTTGGACAGAGAAAATTTAGGACAATTCAAATTCTGTTATATGAGATTTTGATGATAACTGTTCCGGCACTTGTGGGTGCAGGAATATTGACATTGGGACTGCTTAATAGATTTTCTGTCAATATTTTTAAATATTTTGTTGAATTTTGTGAGATTTCAAATTTTCAAAAAAGCTTTTCACTTGATATATGGAACTTTGAAATGAATATCTGGCAATTTGTGTATAGAATCGGGCTTTTGGAAATTAGCGTTATTTTAATAACTATGATTGGAAGCTGCATTTATGCTAATAAGGGTTTGCGCACATTAAGGAATAATTAGGAGCGGTTATGTGGTATAATCTTTTTGATGTAATAAACATGTATAATATGATAGGAGCATATAATGGACAAAATTCTTGTTGTTGAGGATGATAAAACAGTACACAGTGGCATAAAAAAGCTTCTCGAATTGCAGCATTATAGTGTGGTAATTGCACAAAACGGTATGGAGGCTTTGGAAAAAATAGATGAATCGTTCAGCCTTGTAATAATGGATATAATGATGCCGCAGTTGGACGGCATTGAAACTTGCAGGAGAATGCGTGAAAGACACAGCGTTCCGATATTGTTTTTATCAGCAAAATCGGAAGAACTGGATAAGCTGGAAGGGCTTGAAGTGGGCGGTGACGATTACATGACTAAGCCATTTTCGAACATGGAGCTTATTTCAAAGGTTAAAGCTCTTATCAGACGATATCGGGTATATGACAGTGGAAGTGCAAATCGCACAAACAAGGGTGAATCTATAGAGACAGATGGACTTAAACTGTTTACGAATCGAAACAAGGTTGAGTTTAATGATAATGAGATAAAATTAACCGGAAAAGAATATGAGATACTAAAATTGCTGATGAAAAATCCGGACCGGATATATACGATTGAGATGATATACGAGATGGTGTGGGATGAGGTTTTTACATATAATGCAAAGAATACTGTTATGGTACATATTAAAAATCTAAGGAATAAGCTTATAAAAGCGTGTGGTGATGCATGCATACACACAGAATGGGGAAGAGGATACCGTTTTGAGAGATGATTTAAAGAGGGTAAAGAAAAAGCTGTTTTTGACATTTGCGATTGCGATTATAGGGACATGCGTTGTTTTTGGACTATTATACTATCTTGGAATTGATTTGCTGAACAATTATATTGAAGGTACATCTCATTTAATATACGATAATGAAAAGCCATATATAGATGAGTTTCAACAATATGTGTCTGATAATAATATAAGTACTACAGATGTCGAGCAATATGATGAATGGATGTCGGATCATGATATTTCGTTTTATAGTGTTAAGGAAGAGGGGAAGGTAATATACAATAAATCAAATGTAGATAAGCTTATATCTCCGGCTAAAAATATGTATGATTACCGATTTACAGGAAGCTATGAGCTGCCTGTCCAGTTCTCCGATATTAAGGCGGAAGTATTTATATATACAGGATTTACGATAAAATATTATATAGCTTTAATGATTTTTGATGTGGGATTTTCTCTTATGATGGGAATCGTATTTGTGTATCTACGCATCAGAAAAATTATAGCGGGCTATCAAACAGAGCTTGAAGCATCACAGGAACAGGAGAAAAAAGCGCGACAGGAAAAGGATGAACTGATGCGTAATATGGCTCATGACCTGCGTACGCCATTGACTGGTGTTATGACATACGTTGATGTAATGAAACTGGAGAACGAAGCATATGCCGAGAATATGAAAAATCTTAATTTTATAAGTGAAAAGGTATTGGATATCAGGACTCAGGTAGACAATCTGCTGGATTTTTCAATTGCCGGTTCACAAAGACCTATTGAATTGGATGCATCAATGGATGTTGAGTATATATTTGGAGATTACCTCTCAGATGTGTGTGCTCAGCTTATGAAAAGCAATTATGAGGTTGATGCAGAAGGAATAAGCTTTAAGCAGGTAAAGGTTGCTGTTAATATGGCATTTTTGACCAGAATATTTTCCAATCTGACAGATAATATATATAAATATGCGGACAATAAAAAGCCTGTTGTTATGAAAACAGCTTTTACGAAAAAAACATTTAGCGTTGAAATTGGCAATGGTGTATGTGACAATAAAACACTTCTTAAAAGTGCCGGGATAGGGCTTAAGAGCGTGGATGCGATGATGCAGCGCATGAATGGAAGCATGAGCTTTAAAAGGGAACATGGGAAGTTTTGGGTTAAACTGGAGTTTCCGATTGTGTAGTGAATATTTTTTCATGAAAACCTCCATACTAAATAGAAAAGAAGTATGGAGGTTTTTATGAGCAGAAATATAGAAAATCATGATTCGGTGCTCTTGCTTCAGGATTGCATAGCGGGCTGTAAGATGGCACTTGAGAGCATGGATGATATAAGAGAACACACAGATGACAAGCAGCTTCGTGAGCTGATAGACAAGTACTATGATGAGCACACCGGGCTGTCAGTGGATTGCAGGGATATGCTTGACAAAGCAGGTGCAGATATTAAGGAACCGGGTGTGTTTGCAAAGATGGCTGCGAAGCTGCAGACTGCAATGAAGATGGCAGTGAATGATGATCAGTCCCAGGCAGCAAAGCTACTGACGGAGGGCTGTAATATGGGCATAGAGACAATAAGCGGCAGTCTCAATGAATATCGCGATGCTGATTCAAAGAGTGTGGCAATTGCAGAGAGGCTCAGGACGCTTGAGGAAAAAATGGTTGGAGATCTGCAGCCACTATTATAAAAAATATAAAATAACGGCTGTTGTACCAAATCAGTACAACAGCGGTATTGACCTGTGGAGCGACGAGCTGTCTGACCTCTGTGTCAAAGCCGTCTGCTCCTTTATTATATCGTCATACATAATTGAGGATTTACAACAACAAAATACTTGAAAAATTCAGATAAATGTACTATATTTAATTATGTATCTTTAAGATTTATAAAAATTAATTGCTGCCGGACACACAAAAAAGGTGCAGACAGCGGCAATGTTCAAAAGAATTTACAATAAATTTTAAAATAGCTCTTGACGGTTACGGCTCAACTGTGATATAGTATACAGGCTTGGAAATAGGTCTTTTTTTTATGCCTTTTTTTAAGGGTACAAACAACAAAGAATTTAAACGGAGGTGGAAGTCGTGCGTACAAAGATTACATTAGCGTGCACAGAATGTCAGCGTCGTAATTACAACATGACAAAGGACAAAAAAACTCATCCGGACAGAATGGAAACCAAGAAGTATTGTAGATTCTGCAGAACTCATACAATGCACAAGGAAACAAAATAGTCTAGGAACTGAGTGAAGGAGTACATTATGGGACAAAATGAAAAAGTCGAAAAGGCTCCAAAAACAAGCTGGTTTTCAGGTCTGAAAGCTGAATTTCAGAAGATTATCTGGCCTGAGAAGCAATCGGTCATCAGACAGACCGTTGCAGTGCTGGCGGTTTCAGTAGTTACCGGTCTTATTATTGCGCTTCTTGACTGGGGTATCCAGCAGGGCGTAGATTTCCTTATTGGTTTACATTTTTAAAACGGAGGCAAAGTGATTATGACAGAAGCGAACTGGTATGTAGTTCATACCTATTCAGGTTATGAAAACAAAGTCAAAGCTAATATTGACAAAACAATCGAAAACAGACATCTTGAGGACCAGATCCTTGAAGTACGTGTTCCGTTGGAGGACGTCACAGAGGTGAAGAACGGTGTTCGTAAACAGGTTTCCAAGAAGATGTTTCCAGGCTATGTTCTTATTCATATGATTATGAATGATGATACATGGTACGTTGTACGAAATACCAGAGGCGTAACTGGATTTGTAGGTCCGGGAAGCAAACCGGTTCCTCTCACAGAAGCCGAGATGAGACCTTTGGGTATTAAGACGGAAAACGTGGTAGTTGATTTTGCTGAGGGTGACATGATAGTCGTTATCGGCGGTGTCTGGAAGGATACAGTCGGTGTTATCACAGCTATGAATTATCACAAGCAGACAGTTACAATCAATGTAGAACTGTTCGGTCGCGAGACACCGGTAGAAGTAAGTTTCGCAGATGTTAAGAAAACAAATTAAGGAGGCAATTCCAAATGGCAAAGAAAGTAGAAGGATACATTAAATTGCAGATCCCTGCTGGAAAGGCAACTCCAGCTCCTCCAGTTGGACCTGCACTTGGACAGCACGGTGTAAACATCGTAGAGTTCACAAAGCAGTTTAATGCAAAGACAGCCGATCAGGGCGACTTAATTATCCCTGTAGTTATTACTGTATATGCAGACAGAAGTTTCAGTTTCATTACTAAGACTCCACCTGCTCCGGTATTAATCAAGAAAGCTTGCAAGATTCAGTCTGGTTCAGGTGAGCCAAACAAGAAGAAGGTTGCTAAGATCACAAAGGCACAGGTTCAGGAAATCGCTGAGCTTAAGATGCCTGACTTAAACGCAGCTTCACTTGAGTCTGCAATGAGCATGATCGCTGGTACAGCAAGATCAATGGGTGTTGAAGTGGTTGACTAACACTTAGCGAAACCAACATACCCCTAAAATAGTTGCAAATTTATGCAACCCAAAATAATAACAAAGAAACGTAAATGTGGGAGGGTCCTCTCCCGATATTACCACCAGGAGGTTATTTTTTCATGAAAAGAGGAAAGAAGTATCAAGACGCTGTTAAGGCATTTGATAAGAAAGAGCAGTACGATGTTGCTGACGCTATCTCTATCGTAAAGAAAAATGCTACAGCTAAATTTGACGAGACAATCGAGCTTCATCTTAGAACAGGCTGCGACGGACGTCACGCAGAGCAGCAGATCCGTGGTGCGGTTGTATTACCACACGGAACAGGAAAAACAGTTAAGGTTTTAGTTTTCGCTAAGGGAACTAAGGTTGACGAGGCACAGGCAGCAGGAGCTGACTTCGTTGGAGGCGAGGAGTTAATTCCAAAGATCCAGAACGAGGGATGGTTAGACTTCGACGTTGTAGTTGCTACACCTGATATGATGGGTGTTGTTGGTCGTTTAGGACGTGTCCTTGGACCAAAGGGCTTAATGCCAAACCCAAAGGCAGGAACAGTTACTATGGATGTAACAAAAGCTGTTAACGATATCAAAGCCGGTAAGATTGAGTACAGATTGGACAAGACAAACATTATCCATGTGCCAGTTGGAAAAGCATCTTTCACAGACGAGCAGTTAAACGACAACTTCCAGTCTCTTATGGGTGCAATTAATAAAGCAAAACCTGCTAGCTTAAAGGGTCAGTACATTAAGAGCGCAACTCTTACATCTACAATGGGACCTGGCGTTAAGTTAAACGTGGTTAAGATTACACAGTAAGATAGTTAAACAGTTACAGTAAAACAATTTACAAGACCTATCAAACGCCAAGCAAAAGTTTTGCGGAAAGTAATTGACATCCGTAATATAGTTTGATATAATTGCAATGCATATTGCCGAAGACAGTAGGTGCCGCAAGGCGTAAACGTAGAACCTACCGAGGGAATTTTCGAGATTTATCTTGAATTTTGACTTGTACCCTTCTGTCGACAGGCAGGAGGGTTTCTTTGATTAATAAATCAAATACCTCATGTCTTTTATGCGAAAATCTAAAAGGAGGTAAATGAATCGTGGCAAAGGTAGAACTTAAACAGCCAATCGTAGATGAGATTTCCGGTGTTATCAATGGTGCACAGTCAGTAGTAGTTGTTGATTACTTAGGACTCACAGTAGCAGAGGATACTCAGTTACGTAAACAGTTAAGAGAAGCCGGTGTAACTTACAAGGTATACAAGAATACTTTAGTAAACCGTGCAATCCAGGGAACAGAGTTCGAGGGATTAAAGGATGTCCTTGAAGGACCAAGCGCATTCGCTGTATCAACAGAGGATGCAACAGCACCAGCTAGAGTCTTAGCTAAGTTCGCTAAAACAGCTCCGGCTTTAGAGATTAAAGCAGGTGTAGTTGAGGGAACATTTTATGATGCTGAGGGTATGAAGGCAATCTCCGCTGTACCTAGCAGAGATGAGCTTCTTGGAAAATTACTTGGAAGCATTCAGTCACCTATCACAAATCTTGCTCGTGTACTCAATCAGATCGCAGAGCAGGGTGGCGCTGCAGATGCAGCCGTAGAGGCAGCACCAGCAGAGGATGCTGCAGAGGAAGCTCCAGCAGCAGAATAATTCAAATATTATATTTGAACCTTATTATCATAATTAAATTTTTAAATGGAGGAAATTATAATGGCAAAGTTAACAACAGCAGAGTTTATTGATGCTATCAAAGAGTTAAGCGTATTAGAGTTAAATGATTTAGTAAAAGCTTGTGAAGAAGAGTTCGGTGTTTCTGCAGCAGCAGGTGTTGTAGTTGCAGCAGCAGGAGCTGACGGAGCAGCAGCTGAGGAGAAGACTGAGTTCGACGTAGAGCTTACAGAGGTTGGACCAAACAAGGTTAAGGTTATCAAGGTTGTTCGTGAGATCACAGGTCTTGGACTTAAAGAGGCTAAGGACGCTGTTGATGGTGCACCAAAGGTTATCAAAGAGCAGCTTGACAAGGCTTCAGCAGAGGATGCTAAGGCTAAACTTGAGGCAGAGGGTGCTAAGGTTACTCTTAAATAGTCGGATAGGCTACGAGCGGAGTAAAAACATAAAAAAGAGCCAAGGGCAAATTCTATTTGCGCCTTGGCTCTTTTTTATGTTTTTATTGCGCGACAGTCGGAGCGCGTCCCGAAAATGCCTGAGCATTTTTGGAACCTCCGCTGCTCTGTAAAATTATTGCGCAAATACTTTGAATATTTTACAAAAAATAAAAAAACACTTGCATTCGTGCCGGATTTGTTGTATAGTATACGTTGCACTATTGTGGTGCAGTGGCATTTTTATGCATTTTTTTAAATGATGCAAATTTGTCAATAGGTAAATTACACTAAAATGCATTCGCAAATATGTGCACAAGAGAAAAACCACAAGATATAGTAACTGGGGTGGTTTTTGAATCATTATCTAGATACTTGCTAGATTAAAATAAAAACGAGAGGTGAAACGTCAATGGAGAAAAACAGAATACGTCCGGTCACATCCGGAAAAAGCATGCGTATGAGTTACTCAAGACAAAAAGAGGTTCTGCAGATGCCAAATCTGATTGAGGTCCAGAAGGATTCTTATCAGTGGTTCTTAGACGAAGGTCTCAAGGAAGCTTTTGCGGATATCTCTCCAATCACAGATTACAGCGGAAAGCTTAGTCTTGATTTTGTAGATTTTACATTATGCGAAGATGATGTAAAGTATACAATTCCTGAGTGCAAGGAAAGAGATGCAACATACGCAGCTCCTTTAAAGGTTAAAGTCAGACTTCACAACAAAGAGACAGATGAGATTAATGAGCATGAAATTTTCATGGGTGATCTGCCTTTAATGACAGAGACCGGTACATTCGTAATCAACGGTGCAGAGCGAGTTATTGTCAGTCAGTTAGTTCGTTCTCCTGGTATTTATTACGGAATTGCTCATGATAAGCTCGGAAAGACCCTGTATTCTTGTACTGTTATTCCAAACCGTGGTGCATGGCTTGAGTATGAGACAGACTCTAACGACGTTTTTTATGTAAGAGTAGACAGAACACGTAAGGTACCTATCACAGTACTTTTACGTGCACTTGGAGTAGGTACAAACCAGGCTATTCTCGATATGTTCGGAGATGAGCCAAAGATCCAGGCATCATTCAGCAAGGACCCTGCAATCACAGAGCGTGAGCCACAGGGAAGCTATGAGGCTGGTTTATTAGAGTTATATAAGAAGATTCGTCCGGGCGAGCCACTTTCAGTTGAGAGTGCAGAGAGCCTTATCACAGCAATGTTCTTCGATCCTAGAAGATATGACCTTGCCAAGGTAGGACGTTATAAGTTTAATAAGAAGCTTGCATTAAAGAACCGTATCAGTGGACAGGTTTTAGCTGAGGACGTAGTGGATCCTTCTACAGGTGAGGTTATCGCTGAGGCAGGTACTGTTGTTGACCGTGCGCTTGCCACACAGATCCAGAACGCTGCCGTTCCTGCTTTATGGATTCAGACAGAGACAAGAAATGTCAAGATTCTTTCTTCTATGATGGTTGACATCAGAAGCTGGATTCCTGAGATTGAGGATCCTAAGTCTATCGGTGTTACCGAGCTTGTTTACTATCCGGTACTCGCTCAGATTCTCGAGGAGTATGATTCTCTTGAGGACAGAATCGAGGCAATAAAGAGAGATATATCTGACCTTATTCCAAAGCATATTACTAAAGAAGATATCTTCGCAACTATCAACTACAATATGCACTTAGAGTGGGGCGCAGGAACAGATGACGATATCGATCATCTTGGAAACAGACGTATCCGTGCGGTTGGAGAGCTGTTACAGAACCAGTACCGTATCGGTCTCTCAAGACTGGAGCGTGTTGTTCGTGAAAGAATGACTACACAGGACTTAGAGGGAATTTCACCTCAGTCACTTATCAATATAAAGCCTGTAACTGCCGCTGTTAAAGAATTCTTCGGTTCTTCACAGCTTTCACAGTTCATGGATCAGAACAACCCTCTTGGAGAGCTTACTCACAAGAGACGTTTATCAGCACTTGGACCTGGTGGTCTTTCAAGAGACCGTGCCGGATTCGAGGTTCGAGATGTACATTACACTCACTACGGCCGTATGTGTCCTGTAGAGACTCCTGAGGGACCAAACATCGGTCTTATCAACTCACTTGCATGCTATGCGAGAATCAATGAGTATGGCTTCGTAGAGGCTCCATACCGTAAGATTGACAAGACTGATCCTAAGAACCCGGTAGTCACAGAAGAGGTTGTATACATGACAGCCGACGAGGAGGACAACTACCACGTAGCACAGGCTAATGAGAAGCTTGATGCCGAAGGACATTTCATACGTAACTCAGTTTCAGGTCGTTACAGAGAGGAAACTCAGGAGTACGATAAGTCAGCATTTGATTATATGGATGTGTCTCCAAAGATGGTATTCTCAGTAGCTACAGCGCTGATTCCATTCTTGCAGAACGATGACCCTACACGTGCGCTGATGGGATCAAACATGCAGCGTCAGGCCGTTCCGCTTCTGACCACAGAGGCTCCTGTAGTTGGTACAGGTATTGAGACAAAGGCCGCAGTTGACTCAGGTGTCTGCGTAGTTGCAAAGGCAGACGGAGAGGTATTATCTTCAGAGTCAAACCGCATTATCATAAAAGAAACTGACGGAAACAAGAGAGAGTATATCCTTACAAAGTTCTCTCGTTCTAACCAGTCAAACTGCTACAACCAGAGACCTATCGTATTTAAGGGTGACAAGGTTAAGGCAGGCGATGTTATCGCAGACGGTCCTTCAACAGATCAGGGTGACCTTGCTCTCGGAAGAAATATGCTTGTAGGCTTCATGACATGGGAAGGATACAACTACGAGGATGCCGTTCTTCTTTCAGAGCGTCTCGTAGAGTATGATGTGTATACATCAGTTCATATCGAGGAATATGAAGTAGAGTCCCGTGATACAAAGCTCGGACCGGAGGAGATTACACGCGATGTACCTGGTGTCGGCGACGACGCACTCAAGGACCTTGATGAGAGAGGTATCATCCGTGTAGGTGCAGAGGTTCGTGCCGGTGATATCCTTGTAGGAAAGGTTACACCAAAGGGTGAGACAGAGCTTACAGCAGAGGAGAGACTTCTTCGTGCCATCTTCGGTGAGAAGGCAAGAGAGGTTCGTGATACATCACTTAAGGTACCTCATGGTGCTTACGGTATCATTGTTGATGCCAAGGTATTTACAAGAGAGAATGGCGATGAGCTTTCTCCGGGAGTAAACCAGTCAGTACGTATCTACATTGCACAGAAGAGAAAGATTTCTGTCGGTGATAAGATGGCCGGACGTCACGGTAACAAGGGTGTCGTTTCCCGTGTGCTTCCTGTTGAGGATATGCCATTCCTTCCAAACGGACGTCCACTGGATATCGTACTTAACCCACTCGGTGTTCCTTCACGAATGAACATCGGTCAGGTCCTTGAGATTCACCTGAGTCTCGCTGCAAAGGCACTTGGCTTCAACATCTCAACTCCTGTATTTGACGGAGCAAACGAGGTAGATATCGAGGATACACTTGAGCTTGCAAATGATTACGTAAATCTTCCGTTCGATAAGGAAGAGCTTGAAAAGGATTTACAGGCTGAGCATCCATACTGGAGCGCAGATGCTGAAATCTTCTATGATAAATATGTTGATACACTCCGTGAGGACGTTATGGAATACCTTTCAACAAACAGAGCTCACAGAAGCTTATGGAAGGGCGTTCCGATTTCCAAGGATGGAAAGGTACAGCTTCGTGATGGTAGAACAGGTGAGTGCTTCGATGGAAAGACAACTATCGGACACATGCATTACCTTAAGCTGCATCACCTTGTTGACGATAAGATCCATGCACGTTCAACAGGTCCTTACTCATTAGTAACACAGCAGCCACTCGGTGGTAAGGCACAGTTCGGTGGACAGCGTTTCGGAGAGATGGAGGTTTGGGCTCTTGAGGCATATGGTGCTGCATATACACTCCAGGAGATCCTTACAATGAAGTCCGATGATGTTGTTGGCCGTGTCAAGACCTACGAGGCTATCATCAAGGGTGAGAATATCCCTGAGCCTGGTATTCCAGAGTCATTCAAGGTACTTCTCAAAGAGCTTCAGGCACTTGGTCTGGATGTCAAGGTACTTGATGAGAACAGAGAAGAGGTTGAACTTATCGAGACAAGTGAGTACGGTAATACAGATATCAACTCAATTATCGGAAACGATAAGGACTATGCATTCGAGGACAGTGAGTCATTCGCAGAGCATGGTTTCTCAAAGAAAGAATTTGATGACAACGAAGAGCTTGTTGACATAGAAGAGGAAGAGTCTCCTGAGACAGCGGATGACGATATTTTTGCTGATGAAGTTCTTGATGACGAAGAATAATTAGAAGGGAGTGCCAAAATGCCAGAAACAAATAATATAGAAAATAATCAGGCAATGCAGTTTGATGCGATTCAGATTGGATTAGCATCTCCTGAAAAGATCAGAGAGTGGTCACATGGCGAGGTTAAAAAGCCTGAGACCATTAACTATAGAACATTAAAGCCTGAAAAAGACGGTCTTTTCTGCGAGAAGATTTTCGGACCAACGAAGGACTGGGAGTGTCATTGTGGTAAATACAAGAAGATACGTTATAAGGGTGTTGTCTGCGACCGATGTGGCGTAGAAATCACAAAGTCAAGCGTTCGTAGAGAGCGTATGGGACACATCGAGCTTGCTGCTCCTGTATCTCATATCTGGTATTTCAAGGGTATCCCATCACGTATGGGACTCATCCTTGACTTATCTCCACGTGTACTTGAGAGAGTACTGTACTTTGCTTCATATATTGTGCTTGACCCGGGCGAGACAAAGCTTGCATACAAGCAGATTCTCAACGAGTCAGAGTACCAGGAGGCATGCGATACTTATGGCCGCTCAGCATTCCGTGTAGGAATGGGTGCTGAGTCTATCCATGAGCTTTTAGCAGCAATCGATCTCGAGAAGGATTCGGCAGAGCTTAAGGCTGAGCTTGAGAATGCTACAGGTCAGAAGCGTGCACGTATCATCAAGAGACTTGAGGTTGTAGAGGCTTTCCGTGAGTCAGGAAACAAGCCTGAGTGGATGATTATGACAGTTATTCCTGTTATCCCACCGGATCTTCGTCCAATGGTTCAGCTCGATGGAGGACGTTTCGCAACAAGTGATCTTAACGACCTTTACAGACGAATCATCAACCGTAACAATCGTCTTAGAAGACTTCTTGATCTTGGAGCACCGGATATCATCGTTCGTAACGAGAAACGTATGCTTCAGGAGGCTGTCGATGCACTTATGGCCGTCGTGGCCGTCCTGTTACCGGTCCTGGAAACAGAGCTCTTAAGTCTCTTTCAGACATGCTCAAGGGAAAGGGAGGACGTTTCCGTCAGAACCTTCTCGGAAAGCGAGTTGACTACTCAGGACGTTCAGTTATCTGTGTAGAGCCAAAGCTTAAGATTTATCAGTGTGGTCTTCCAAAGGAGATGGCTATCGAGCTTTTCAAGCCATTCGTTATGAAGGAGCTTGCCGCTAACGGAACCGCACACAACATAAAGAGTGCAAAGAAGATGGTTGAGAGACTTCAGCCGGAGGTATGGGATGTCCTTGAGGACGTCATCAAAGAGCATCCGGTTATGCTTAACCGAGCTCCTACACTCCACAGACTTGGAATCCAGGCCTTCGAGCCAATCCTTGTAGAGGGTAAGGCAATCAAGCTTCATCCACTCGTATGTACAGCGTTCAACGCCGACTTCGATGGAGACCAGATGGCTGTACATCTTCCACTGACTGCTGAGGCACAGGCTGAGTGCAGATTCATGCTTCTGTCACCTAACAACTTGCTTAAGCCTTCCGATGGTGGACTTGTAGCCGTTCCTTCACAGGATATGATCCTTGGAGTTTACTACCTCACAATGAGAAAGCTCGCTGATTACAAGGATGATCCAAAGATGGTTGCACAGGTGTCATCAGACACTGTATACAATGATATTGAGGAGCTTAGAAAGCTCACAACTCCTGATGAAAATACAGGAAAGGCTGAGCTTGGCTTATATGACCTCATCTGGTTTGAGGATGTTACAGACGGAAACCGTCGTGTGCTTTGCAGACCGATAGATCTTCTCGGTCGTTACTATGGAAGTGTTAATCTTGCAATGCTCGCTTACGAGAACAAGGAGATTACTCTTCACCAGAATATCTTTGTACACCGTACAGTAAAGCTTGCTGACGGCACAAAGGTTTCAGGTTTTACAGAGACAACAGTAGGACTTTTGATATTCAATGAGAACATTCCACAGGATCTTGGTTTTATAGACAGATCAAAGGCTGAGAATGCACTCAAGTTTGAGGTTGAGTTCCACGTTGGTAAGAAACAGATCAAGCAGATACTTGAGAAGGTTATCAACACACACGGAGCTACAACAACAGCAGAGGTTCTTGACAATGTCAAGGCTATGGGATACAAGTATTCAACCCAGGCTGCCATGACAGTTTCAATTTCAGATATGACAGTGCCACCACAGAAGCCACAGATGATCGCTGATGCACAGGACACTGTAGATAAGATTACAAGACAGTACAAGCGTGGACTTATCACTGATGAGGAGCGTTACAAAGAGGTTATCGAGACATGGAAGGATACAGATGATGCCCTTACAAAGGCACTTCTTACAGGTCTTGATAAGTACAACAACATCTTCATGATGGCAGATTCCGGAGCCCGTGGATCTGATAAGCAGATCAAACAGCTTGCAGGTATGCGAGGACTCATGGCTGATACAACAGGTCGTACAATCGAGCTTCCTATCAAGTCATGCTTCCGTGAGGGTCTTGACGTACTCGAGTACTTCATGTCAGCACATGGAGCTCGTAAGGGACTTTCAGATACAGCGCTTCGTACAGCCGATTCAGGATACCTTACAAGACGTCTTGTAGATGTTTCACAGCATATGATCGTTCGTGAGTCAGACTGCTGTGCAGGTACAGGACGTGAGATTCCGGGAATGGTTGTAAAGGCATTCATGGAGGGTCGAGAGGAAATCGAGAGCCTTCAGGAGAGAATTACAGGTCGTTTCTCTTGCAACACAATCTGCGATAAGGATGGCAATGTAATCGTTAAGGCCAACCATATGATCACACCAAAGCGTGCAGCAAAGGTTATGGCAGAGGGGGTTGACGAGAACGGTAATCCAATCACACAGGTTAAGATCCGTACAGTACTTACCTGCCGTTCACACATGGGAGTATGTGCTAAGTGTTACGGTTCAAACCTTGCAACAGGTCAGGCAGTACAGGTTGGTGAAGCAATCGGTATCATCGCAGCACAGTCAATCGGTGAGCCTGGTACACAGCTTACCATGAGAACCTTCCATACAGGTGGTGTTGCCGGTGGAGATATCACACAGGGTCTTCCTCGAGTAGAGGAGATTTTTGAGGCACGTAAGCCTAAGGGACTCGCTATTATCACAGAGTTCGGCGGAATTGCCACAATCAAGGATACAAAGAAGAAGCGTGAGGTTATCGTTACAAACAACGAGACAGGCGAGACAAAGGCTTACCTCATTCCTTACGGCTCACGTATCAAGGTTGTAGACGGACAGGAGCTTGAGGCCGGCGACGAGCTTACAGAGGGTTCTGTAAATCCACACGATATCCTCAAGATTAAGGGCGTTCGTGCGGTTCAGGATTACATGCTCCGCGAGGTACAGCGTGTTTACCGTTTACAGGGTGTTGAGATTAACGATAAGCATGTCGAGGTTATAGTTCGTCAGTGCTTACAGAAGATCCGCGTAGAGGAGCCGGGAGATTCAGATTTACTTCCGGGCAGCATGGTTGATGCCCTTGACTTCTTAGAGCTCAACGAGAAGCTTGAGGAAGAGGGCAAGGAGCTTGCAGTTGGCTCACAGGTATTACTTGGAATCACAAAGGCATCTCTTGCAACCAACTCATTCCTGTCAGCAGCTTCATTCCAGGAGACCACAAAGGTTCTTACTGAGGCAGCAATCAAGGGCAAGGTTGATCCGCTTATCGGTATGAAGGAGAACGTAATCATCGGTAAGCTCATCCCGGCAGGAACAGGTATGAAGATTTATCGTAATATCAAGCTTGACAGCGATGTAAACGATGACGATACACTTGATTTTGATGATGATGATTTTGCGGATTTCGCAGAGGAAGAGGCAGTCGGAGTCATTGATAAAGATGCTGAATCAGTTGATGAAGAATAATTACTGATGTTTGTACTTAAGCTACAGAAGCTGTTACAAACCAAAAAGAAAGAAGTCCGGGAAACCGGACTTCTTTCTTGTATTATATTGAAAACAAAATTGGTCTTGACAAAACAGACAAGGATTTGTATAATATTTTAGCGTGCATAAGATTGCACTGCTTAAAATAAAACAGGAGGTGAAAATAATGCCAACATTTAACCAGTTAGTAAGAAAAGGACGTCAGACATCTGTTAAGAAGTCTACTGCACCTGCACTTCAGAAGGGCTACAATTCTTTAAAGAAGAAAGCAACTGATACTTCTGCTCCTCAGAAGAGAGGTGTTTGTACCGCTGTTAAGACAGCTACACCTAAAAAACCTAACTCAGCTCTTAGAAAGATCGCCAGAGTTCGTCTTTCCAACGGAATCGAAGTAACAAGCTACATTCCAGGAGAGGGACACAACTTACAGGAACATAGCGTTGTTCTTATCCGTGGTGGTCGTGTTAAGGACTTACCAGGTACAAGATACCATATTATCCGTGGAACTCTTGATACAGCAGGAGTCGCTAACAGAAAACAGGCTCGTTCCAAATACGGCGCTAAGAGACCAAAAGACGCTAAATAAGCTTAGCGCACACCAATAGTATCACAAACAGAGCTAAAGGTAAGTGTTGGAATTATTGTCACATACGATATATTTCCGCACGAACACATTTTAGAGAGACACATGTGAGTACCGTTGAATTAATCGAAACAAATACTACATGACAGGCACAATGACCTGTGATGCAAAACATGATTAAGGAGGGAAGTAACGTGCCACGTAAAGGACATACTCAGAAAAGAGACGTATTAGCAGATCCGATGTACAATAACAAAGTGGTTACCAAGCTTATCAACAACATTATGTTAGATGGTAAGAAAGGTATTGCACAGAAGATTGTATACGGTGCATTTGACAGAGTTGCAGAGAAGACGGAAAGACCAGCTCTTGAAGTATTCGAGGAAGCTATGAACAACGTTATGCCAGTACTTGAGGTAAAGGCTAGACGTATCGGTGGAGCAACTTACCAGGTACCTATCGAAGTTAGACCGGACCGTCGTCAGGCTCTGGCTCTTCGTTGGCTTACACTGTTTTCACGCAAGAGAGGCGAGAAGACAATGGAAGAAAGACTGGCAAATGAGATCATGGATGCAGCAAACAATACTGGTGCATCTGTAAAGAAAAAAGAAGATATGCACAAGATGGCAGAAGCAAACAAAGCTTTCGCACACTATCGTTTCTAATCAGAACGAGAGCATATTTTTTCGGTTAAGAAAATTAGGAGGAAAAAACCTTGGCTGGAAGAGAATATCCGTTAGAGAGAACCAGAAACATTGGTATTATGGCGCACATCGATGCTGGTAAAACAACGTTGACAGAGCGTATCCTTTATTATACCGGTGTTAACTATAAGATTGGTGATACTCATGAAGGTACTGCTACCATGGACTGGATGGAGCAGGAGCAGGAAAGAGGTATTACAATTACTTCTGCCGCTACAACATGTCACTGGACACTTGAAGAGTTCACTAAACCAAAGCCAGGAGCACTTGAGCATCGTATCAACATCATCGATACACCGGGTCACGTTGACTTCACAGTAGAAGTTGAGCGTTCACTCCGTGTACTTGATGGCGCAGTTGGTGTGTTCTGTGCAAAGGGTGGTGTTGAGCCTCAGTCAGAGAACGTTTGGCGTCAGGCGGACACATACAATGTACCTCGTATGGCATTCATCAATAAGATGGATATCTTAGGTGCAAACTTCTACGGAGCTGTTGATCAGATCCGTACAAGATTAGGAAAAAATGCTATCGTGCTTCAGTTACCAATCGGTAAAGAGGACGATTTCAAAGGAATTATCGACCTTTTCGAGATGAAGGCTTATATCTACAATGATGAGAAGGGTGACGATATCACAGTTACTGATGATCTTGGAGATATGGCTGATCAGGCTGCAGAGTACCGTACAGAGCTTATTGAGAAAATCTGTGAGTTAGATGACGATCTCATGATGCAGTATCTTGAGGGTGAGGAGCCATCTGTAGAGGATATGAAGAAGGTTCTTCGTAAAGCAACATGTGAGTGTACAGCAGTACCTGTATGTTGTGGTTCTGCATACCGTAACAAGGGTGTACAGAAGTTACTTGACGCTATTGTTGAGTACATGCCAGCTCCTACAGATATCCCTTCAATCAAGGGAACAGATCTTGAGGGAAATGAGATTGAGAGACATTCATCAGATGATGAGCCATTCTCAGCACTTGCATTCAAGATCATGGCAGATCCATTCGTAGGAAAGCTTGCATTCTTCCGTGTTTACTCAGGAAAATGTAAGGCAGGTTCTTATGTATTAAATGCAACAAAGGATAAGAAAGAGCGTATCGGACGTATTCTTCAGATGCATGCTAATAAGAGACAGGAATTGGACGAGGTTTACTCAGGTGATATCGCTGCTGCTGTTGGATTTAAATTCACAACAACAGGTGATACAATCTGTGATGAGCAGCATCCGGTTATCCTTGAGTCTATGGAGTTCCCAGAGCCAGTTATCGAGCTCGCTATCGAGCCAAAGACAAAAGCTGGACAGGGTAAGTTAGGTGAGGCTCTTGCAAAGCTTGCAGAGGAGGATCCTACATTCCGTGCTCATACTGATCAGGAAACAGGTCAGACAATCATCGCTGGTATGGGTGAGCTTCACCTTGAGATCATCGTTGACCGTCTTCTCCGTGAGTTCAAGGTTGAGGCAAACGTTGGTGCACCTCAGGTTGCTTACAAGGAGACATTTACAAAGGCTGTTGATCAGGAATACAAATATGCTAAGCAGTCAGGTGGACGTGGACAGTACGGACACTGTAAGGTACGCTTCGAGCCAATGGATGCCAATGGAGAAGAGCTTTTCAAGTTCGATTCAGAGGTTGTCGGTGGTGCTATTCCAAAGGAGTACATCCCATCAATCGGCGAAGGTATCGAGGAGGCTACAAAGGCCGGCTCTCTTGGTGGATTCCCAGTAGTTGGTATCCATGCAACAGTATACGATGGATCTTACCATGAGGTCGATTCATCAGAGATGGCATTCCACATTGCCGGATCTATGTGTTTCAAAGAGGCTATGGCAAAGGCTGCACCTGTATTACTTGAGCCTATCATGAAGGTAGAGGTTACAATGCCTGAGGAGTACATGGGAGACGTTATCGGTGATGTTAACTCTCGTCGTGGACGTATCGAGGGTATGGACGATCTCGGCGGTGGAAAGATTGTACATGCATATGTACCACTTGCAGAGATGTTCGGTTACTCTACAGACCTTCGTTCTAAGACACAGGGACGTGGAAACTACTCAATGTTCTTCGACAGATATGAGCCGGTTCCAAAGAATGTACAGGACAAGGTTCTTGCTAACCACGCAAAATAATTGCAAATTAGCAAACAATTTATAGTACAAATGATGATATATATACTATATATGGTATAAAAATCAAAAATAAAGGCATTTCCCCTTGAAAAAGGGGGATTTGCCATAAAATTTACTTGAAAAAACTTTGATTATTTCGTATAATCAAAGCAGTCGGTAGATTATAAAAAAAGCCCATGGGGCATAAAAGTTTAAGGAGGACGTTTCAAAATGGCAAAGGCTAAATTTGAAAGAACAAAACCACATTGTAATATTGGTACCATCGGTCACGTAGATCATGGTAAAACAACTTTAACAGCAGCTATTACA
>ENA-OPDT01000072-OPDT01000072.1-human-gut-metagenome-genome-assembly--contig:-NODE-72-length-34702-cov-5.187202_pt1 | contig 34702 bp, 40 predicted proteins | sample MGYA00241627_ERZ501517 | MGnify/ENA primary metagenome ERZ501517 (study PRJEB25962, sample SAMEA2042435) | human gut metagenome | biome: human gut; feature: human-associated habitat; material: faeces... | reverse complement strand
TATGTTTGGCCCGTTCCTAGACTTCTATCATTACAATATACTGCACTTGTACTTAGGTATTTCGTATAGTTTGTTAAGTTGTTTTTATACCAATTATCTACATATGTTTTTATTGTACTATCTGTTGTATTATTTCTTATTGTATCAAGTGATGTATCTTCTCCATATTTGTATCCTACATATTTTGGACTATTATCATTTTTGTTAAATGCAATTGTCCCTATATTACCTGCAGTTGTATCAGGATTTGCTCCTGCATAAAGTAGTCTTATACTTCCGTCATGGTTAGTTCTTATTATTCTCCAATACATTGGGTCACCTTTTCTCCAAGCATAAGAACAATTAGTGTTATAAGAAGATGCTGAATTGCATTCTTCTAGAGTAGTGTATTTTTTAAATTTCGTACTATATTGATTAATATAGCCCCTTATTTCATCATCAGCATATTTTCCAAACTTAACCCAGTTGTTTTTTGCGTCTCCTGCAAAATAGTATACATCTTTAGGAGTATCACTTGCTATACTCTCAGTTGCTTTATATAAAGTTCCAGTATTTGTTTCAGTGAATACTGAACTAAAGTCAGTTCTAGTTTTTATTGTAGGATTATAATATTTAATTGCTTCAACGAGTGTTCCACCATTAAACGGTTTCTCAGTCCCCTTCTCTATATAAAGAGTTCCACTTAATGTTTTACCCATATCTTCACTTTGGTCTACACTCTCATCGTTTGCATACTTAAATTCAACTGTATAACTTTGTGTTACTCCTACATCTATACTTGCACTATAAGCTAGTATTGTATCTGTTGCTACACTAGACTTTGGTACATCTTCAAACTCAGTCATATTGTATCCATTATTAGTACTAGTTATCTTGTATTGTAAGTATCCATTAGTTACAAATGTGTTAATGAGGTTTTGTATAACTATATTATATTTGTAAGTTTCATTACTTTCGTTCTTTACTGTAAAAGTTTTACTATTACTCCATCCTGGTGTTATATCATTTCCTTCAATATTACCATCTGTATCAGTAAATATTATTTTTAATTCAGCACTACTTACTGAAACATCTTTTCCTTTTCCTATTATTTGTGCTGTAAAGTATGCTAGTGTTACACTAAGTACTACTACTAGTAAACTAGCAACTACTAATATTGTTTGTTTTTTTTGCATATATTTTTCCTCCTTTTATTACATAACAAAAAATGGGTAGAATGATTCTATCCATTTTATTTCGTGCAAAAAACAATTTAACTTTAAGTTAGTTAGAAGATATAATAACCCCCCCCCGTTTAGTACTTTTTTTTGTACCATAGGTGAAGATATATAACTTAATTTATTTACATAATTATTAGTCATATTTTGTGTCCTCCTTCTATCTTAACTAGTTTAATTTTATCAAAAAAGAGTACTCTTTTCAAGTACCCTTTAACATTTTTTACTAAATATTACTAGAAGTAGTTATTTTAATACTCTTAACTAAATAATCATATTCTTTCATAAACAAATCTTTTTTAGCATCATTAAATATAAAACTAATTCCATAAGTATTTACTCCATCATTTACCATAAAATACCAATCATTAGTAAAACTATATTCTTTATATTTACACTTTATTAAATAACCTTCAAGTCCACATAATGTATACTCATTCATTTCTAAAACATCATAATCATCTTTTAACCCATTCATTATTTCTTCTTTAGTAAATACAACATCATAAACTTCTAACATAGAAGCTTCTACTCCTACATCATTTCTAGCTTCAGCAGTAAAATAGTTATAATACTCACTTTCATCATCTAATTCAAAATAACTAGGTAAACTAACAGTTATATTTTTATATTTATATTCTTTATAATTAACTGGACCACTTTCTTCACTAGACATAAAACCTAATAAAACTGCAAAAAATATTATAATTAAAGTAATTAAAACCACTTTAAAAGATTTTCTTTTATATTTCTTACTATTACTACTAGCCTTTTCTTCATTTATAATAGCCTCTTTATCAAAATAACTCTTATTCATACCAGTATTAACTATTATACCTTTTTTATAAAATTTCTCCATAAAACTATTTATTCTTTTAGACTTAATATAACTAGTTAATACACTTACTGGAATAGCATTTCTTTTATCATAAGCACCAAACTTATCATAAACACTTTCTAATTCTTTTATTTGTTCTGTTTCACTTTTATCATCAATATATTCTCTATTATCAATTACACCATAAGCTTCATAATTAATACTTTTAATAACCCCACCTATACCTAAAAAAGTAAATAAAACACTTATTAAATAATCCCCTAACATTGCACTTACAAATTCACTATTACTATACAAACTAGATAGATAAGATAAATCTATTCCCATACCTTCTTTATATAATAAGAATAAAGGAATAACAACAAAATTAAGTAAAGTTATAATTAAAATAGAACTGATTACAATTATAATTGGTGTCTTTTTAGTAACAATTCCACCAAACATTTTATAAAATTTAAACGAACCAATTCCTATAACAAAAGCAAGTATCGAAAGAATATAACCTCCATACACATACATAAGTAACCATGGAACTGAAAACACTATAGCACCCACTAAACTACCAATAAACCCTTTTAAATAATTATTATTTTCCATAAAATCACCTACTTCTTCCACTAATTAATTCTTCTTCATTATAACCAATTGTCTTATAAAAATCTCTCATCATTTTAGAATAATATTCTCTTTCTTTATACTTTCTCTTAAACTCACTTTCAGTAATAGCTATCTTTGCTAAAAAATCCTTATATTGTTTCCTAGTTAAACATTCTTTATATTTATTAAATATACTTGATTTTAACTTCTCTATTTCTCCTAAACAAGCCTTAACTCCATCTTCACTATCATCTTCTTCTAATAATAAATTATATATTTTCTTAAAACAACTCTTAAACTTCTTTTCAACTTGTTTACAAGCATATAACTCTTTTAATTTATTATCAACTATAGTAATTTTACCCTTCTTACTTTTAGTAACAAATCCATTAATCTCACCATATTCTTCTACTTTAACTCTACCTCTTCTTTTAACAACTATATACATAAACCCACCTACTTTAACAAATCTGGTCTTTTTTCTTTAGTTAACCTAACTCTTTCACTATATCTATATTCTTCTATCTTTTTATGATCACCACTTATTAATACATCAGGTACTTTCATTCCTCTAAAAACTTGTGGTTTAGTATAAACTGGATAATCTAGTAAATTATCAGTAAAACTTTCACTAGTTAAGCTCTCCTCACTTATTACTCCAGGAACTAACCTAGTAACTGAATCAATTATACTCATCGCAGGTATTTCTCCTCCAGTTAAAACAAAGTCTCCAATACTTATTTCTTCATCTACTAAAGTTTTAATTCTCTCATCAAATCCTTCATAATGACCACATAATATTATCAAATGTTCTTTTTTAGAAAACTCACATGCTTTACTTTGATTATATAACTTTCCACTTGGAGTAAGCATTACTACATAAGAATTCTCTTTTCTAACACTCTCTATAGCACTAAAAACTGGTTCACACATTAGAACCATTCCTCCACCCCCTCCATATGGAGTATCATCTACTTGATTATTACTAAGTGTACTAAAGTCTCTTATATTAACTAAATTAATACTAACCTTATTAGAACTTATTGCTCTTTTAATTATACTATTATCAAGTATTACTTTAAACATATCTGGAAATAATGTAAGAACATCTATTTTCATATCAAACCACTCACATTCTTAAATTCTATTCTATTATCTTTTTTACTAACTAACTTTATAAACTCTTTATTAAAAGGAATATATTTATTATTAACAAGAAATAACTTATACCCATTATTATCTATAATATCACTAACTTTACCAATAAACTTATTTTCAAAATAAGCATCCATTCCAATATAATCACTAATAAATAACTCTCCATCTTTTAAAGGTACTTCATCTCTATCTATATAAACTTTAGAACCCTTAAACTTCAAAATATCATTAATATAATTATACTCATCAAATAAAAACATATCAAATATTTTATGATGTCTATAACTACTAATTGTAACTTTTTCTTTATTATCACCTATATAAAAATGTATACCCTTTTTAAAATAATAATCCTTATAATCAAAATTACTAAGTAATTTAACTTCACCCTTAAGTCCATGAGTATTAACAAGTTTCCCAACATATACATATTCCATACACTTCACCTAAATTTATACATAATTATAGAACCACTTACACCCACATTCAAACTTTCACATTTACTATTCATTGGTATATTTATTCCTTCATCAGCCTTTTCTTTTATATAACTACTAATTCCTTTACCTTCACTACCAAGTACTAAAGCATAATCTTTTACTTCACTATTATCTAAATTAATACTTCCATGCATATCAGCATAATATACTTTTATACCCATATCATGTATTTTATCTATAGCTTGATTTAAATCCATTCTAACTATATTCATATTAAACATACATCCTTCAGTACTTCTAATTAATTTATCATTATATATATTAACTGAATCCATACTAAGTACTATAGTACTTACATTAAATGCAAGCGCACTTCTTATTATGGTACCCACATTACCAGGATCTTGCACATTATCTAATAACACTATTTTGTTACCTACTATTTTATCAGACAAAAAGAATTTAACAACACCCATTATATTAGGAGTACTTTTAAGTAAACTAATCTTCTCTAAACATTTATCACTTACTATAGTAGTTTTAACATCATAACTTATACTACATTTATTACTTTTAATTACTTCTAAAAGAATCCCGCTTTTATAAGCCTCTTCTACAAGATGTTCCCCTTCAACAATAAACATATTATTTTCAAGTATATACTTCTTATCTCTTAATTTCTTAAAAAATAATATCTTCTCATTATTAACACTATCTTTCATTACTCCTCCTTTAAACTTCTCTTATTATTTAAATAATCTGGTTTATAAAACTTAACAGTATTCCAAAACTCTTTACTATGATTAAAATGTATAAAATGAACAAGTTCATGAACAATTACATAATCAATATCATCTACATTACATTTAATAAGTTCACTATTTAAAGTAATAAGCTTCTTACTTTTATTACAATATCCCCACTTTCTAACCATTTTTCTAATACTAACTTTTGGAAAAGGAATACTTTTATTATTCATTTTATTATATACAATACTCACTCTTTCTACTAAGAAACTTTTACTCATTTTCTTTAAAAACTTATCTAAGTCATCTTCTTGTTTTACATAAATATAATCTTCCACTATTTTAGGATTTTTAATAGTATTTAGTATAACTACTTTATATTCTTTACCTAAATAATAAAACTTTTTTGCTTTCTCACACTTCTTTAACATAATATTATACATCTTAGTAATATAACCAATATTATCATTTACTAAATTAGTTATATATAAGTTACTAGTTAACATATTAGTAGTAACATACACTTTTAAATCATCTTTAACCCTTATATAAGTATTCTTAATATTCTTTTTAATAATAACTACTTCTACATTCTCTCCATCAATTAATACTTTCATAATTAAAGTATACCATAGTTTAAAACAAAAATAAAGAGCACATAAGAAAAAGTTCTATTATGCATTTTTTAATTTTTTTGATTTTTGCGTAATAGAACTATTTACTCTTTTTCACCTTATAAAGTACATTTAGTTAATTAAAAAAAACATTTATTAAAATGCTTTTAATCCAAGTTAAGCTTTAACAGTTTCCTCTGTTTCTTCCTTAACTAAAGGTACAACTCCTAATGTATATCCAATAGGTTCAAGAAGTCTAATCAAAGTATTAATTTGAGGACTATTTAAATTATTTTCTATTTTAGCAACAGTTTCTCTAATAATTCCAGCACGTTCTCCCACTTCTCTTTGACTCAAATGTTGGCTCTTTCTAGCAACAACAATTTGACGTATAACTTCTTTTTCCAATTCCTTTAATTCCTCTTCCTTTAATAATTCTTCTTCAGTTTTTACGATATTTTCTTTTTTTGGTCTTCCCATTTTCCTTCACCGATTACTATTGTACCAAAAAATTGTACAAAGTCAACCTTTTTTTAAGATTTTTCTTTATTTAATACAAAACACAGCATACAATGGAACAGTTTTAATATTATTAACAAAGCCAAAGTTTTTACTAGAGACTCTAATACTATATTTAGGGTTAAAATTATCTACATAAGTTTTTAAACTTTTTGACTGAGTATTATCACTAGATTTAACTTCTACAGGTATTATGCCATCTTCATTTTGTATCAAAAAGTCTATTTCTAAAGTAGAACTTTCATTTTTATAATAAGTAAGGGTTTTATTTAAAGAACTCTTTAAATGAAAAGCAACATAATTTTCTGCAATTAAACCATTGAATTTACCATCAACTATATCAGAATAATTTAACTCCATCATGCTTCTTAAAAGTCCAACATCATTCAAGTACATTTTAAAAGTATCTATATCTAAAAACATTTTTACAGGAACTGAAGGCGTTTTAACATTAAAACTTTGTAATACTATTCTACTCTCTAAAAGCCAGTCCAAAGGAAGTTCATAATCTCTTTTTCTAGAGTTAGTATTAATTTTACTATATTGAAATTTATGACTATCATTTGCAAGCTGTGATGGAATAGAAGAATAAGTTGCTTTAATTTTAACTGTTTCACTATTGTTATCTACATATTTAAACATATCTTCATAATAAGCATTAATTATATTTGTTAAAATGTTATCATCAAAGGAAGCTGCATTCTTTCCTTGCTCTATAAAATTTTGAACTGCTTCAGGCATTCCACCTACATACAAATACTGTCTATAATAAGCAAGAGCATGATTATGAAATGACTCTAGAAGTGGTTTATTAGTTTCATAACTTTTTTTAATTTCACTAATTAATAAATCTTCATCAATCGCCATCAAGAACTCTTCAAAGTCCATTTGATACATATCAAGCATATCAACTTTTCCAACCGGAAAAGCCTTTTTATTTTTGTTTCTTTTTAAAGAAACTCCAAGTAAACTTCCTGCACAAATTATATTTAAGTCTGGATGTTCTTCATAAATATATTTTAAATTTGAAATTAAAGAAGGACTTTCCTGTACTTCATCTACAAAAAGAACAGTATTTTCATTTATTTCTTTAACACCAGCAATCGCTAAAAGTTCTTTAAATTTTTCTTCAGCATTCATTTTAGATTCATAAATATTAATAATATATTCATTGTGAAATAAATTAACTTCATGAAAATTTTCATATTCATTTTTACAAAACTCTCTAATAATATATGTTTTACCAACTTGTCTTGCTCCAAACATAAGTAAAGGTTTTCTATTTTTAGAAGATTTCCATTCTAATATTTTATCATAAATTTTTCTTTTCATAATATTACCAACTTTCTATAATACCATTATACACAAATTCTGGCGTATTTTCAAGGAAAAACAAATATTTTTCACGTTTTTCGGCCCACTTTTTTGAAAAATTTCACGTTTTTCGGGGGACTTTTTTAAAAAATTTCACATTTTTCGGCCCACTTTTACAAAAAACTATAAAATCATGTTATTTAACTAACAAAAAAAGCGATTACTCGCCTTCATGAATATCACTTTTTGGTTTTTCTAATCCTTTAATAGTAATACCTTTCTTTTCAGCATAATCCCAAAGTGCAGCATGTATTGCTTCTTCTGCAAGTAAACTACAATGAATTTTTACTGGAGGTAACCCATCAAGTGCTTCCATAACTGTTCTGTTAGTTATTTCTAATGCTTCATCTATAGTCTTACCTTTTATAAGTTCAGTAGCCATAGAACTAGTCGCAATTGCAGCACCACATCCAAAAGTCTTAAACTTAACATCATTTATAATTCCATTATCATCTATATCTAAATAAATTCTCATAATGTCACCACACTTAGCATTTCCAACTGTTCCTACACCACTTGCATTTTCTATTTCTCCAACATTTCTTGGATTAGTAAAATGATCCATTACTTTTTCTGAATACATAATTAATTACTTCCTTTCTTTATAAAATCTTCATATAGTGGACTCATACTTCTTAAGCCACTTATAACTTCTTTTAACTTATCTACTGTATAATCAATTTCTTCCATAGTATTTTCATGATTCATTGTAAGTCTTAAAGAACCATGCGCAATTTCATGTGGAAGTCCTATTGCTAAAAGTACATGACTTGGATCTAAACTACCACTTGTACAAGCACTACCACTTGAAGCACAAATTCCAAGCGCGTCTAGCTTTAAAAGCATTCCTTCTCCTTCAATAAATTGAAAACTAAAGTTAGCATTCCCTACTAGTCTCTTGTCTCTACTTCCATTAAGTCTTACATAAGGAATTTCACTAAGTACTCTATCAATTAAGTGTTCTCTTAAATTAAGAACATACTCGTTATTTTTTTCCATCTCACTAAATTTTAACTCAGCTGCCTTAGCAAACCCAATAATACCTGCAGCATTAGTAGTTCCTGCACGTTTACCTTTTTCTTGCATACCACCACTTATTAAAGGTGTAATCATAACTCCTTTTCTAACATATAAGAAACCAATTCCCTTAGGTCCTTCTATCTTATGTGCACTAGTACTAAGTAAATCAATGTTCATCTCATTTACATCAATAGGAATATTACCATAAGCCTGTACTGCATCAGTATGGAATAAAACTTTATGTTTTTTACAAATATCCCCAATTTCTTTTAAAGGCATAAGTGTACCAATTTCATTATTAGCAGCCATTATACTAACTAATATAGTGTCTTCCCTAATAGCACTCTCTAACTCATTTAAATCAATTAATCCATCTTCATTTACATTTAAATAAGTTACTTCAAAACCTAAACTCTCTAAATACTTACAACTTTCTAGTACTGCATGATGTTCTACTTTAGTAGTAATCATGTGTTTACCTTTATTCATTCTACTTATCATTATCTTTTTAATAGCCCAGTTGTCACTTTCACTACCTCCACTAGTAAAATATATCTCACTAGCTTCTGCACCTATTGTACCTGCTATTAAGCTTCTTGCTTCTTCAACTCTTTTACTAACCATTCTAGATGGACTATATATACTAGATGGATTAGTATAATATTCACTAAAATAAGGTAACATTTCATCTAACACTTCACGTCTAACTTTAGTAGTCGCAGCATTATCTAAATATATCATAAATCTAACTCCTCTCACTAATATGCTCAATACCGTATTTAAGTATAATCTTAATATGTTCGTCACTTATACTATACATACTAGTCTGTCCGTCTTTTTCTACCTTAACTAAGTTTAAGTCTCTTAAATACTTTAATTGATGACTAATTAAAGACTGACTTTTATTAAGACACAAAGAAATACCACTAACACATTTACTTCCACTTAATAAACTATTAAGTATCATAAGTCTAGTATTATCAGCAAACACTTTAAAAAATTCACTTAACTTATCGTAATCTTGCATACCTTCTCCTTTTATGAATAACCATTCATATATCTCATTATAAAACTAGTTATATTCTAAGTCAAGAAAAAAATAACATAATTAAATGTTAAATTTTAAGTATTTTAATCAAATCATAATTATTAGGTACATCTATATAAGAACTCTTTTCTATTAACTCACTTCTTCCTATTTTTTGTGACCAATTACCACATACATTTTCTCTTATAAAATGAAAATCTCTTTCTCCATCAAATACTTTTATTTCACTTAATACAGCTACTCTATAACCTAAGTTTTTAATTTCTAAACTATCTAAATCAGATTTTAAATTATCAAGAAGTAATTTTGTATTTTTAGGATACTTTTTATAAGAAAATATACCAGGTATAAAATTAAAATAATTACCAGTTAATCTATAAAAATTCTCATTAAAAAATTGAGGAATACTTAACCTTAAAGCATATGCATAGCAATTAGTATACATAGAATTAGTTAAATAATAGTTTATATCACTTTCATAACTAGGAAGACTCTTTATTTGTTTAAGTTTTAAAATTAAATATTTCTTATAAAAGAAAAGTAACTCATTATAATTAAGTTCTTCATTATTAACAATTTCAAAAATATGTTCAAATTCCATAAATTCACTCCTTATAAACTTTTACTATTTAAATAACTAGCCATTTGTCTTCCCCATAAATAGAAGAAAAAACGTTTAGGATGAATACCATCATAACCATAAGGTTCTTCTTTTTCTAAAAGAAATCTACTATTTTCTAAAAAATCTATTTCCATACTTTTACATAATTCCATAAGTTTACTATTAAATTCACTTTGATAAGTAAAAGCACTTTTATTATTAATTGCTTTTTCACTAACTGGTAACACTGAATTAATGATAATTATAGTATCAGGCAATACTTCTTTAATATAAGATATACTATTCTTATAAGCATTAATAAACCCTTCTACATCTCCATTCCATTTTATAATATCATTAGCACCATAACTAAGAAATAAATACTTAGGATTATATTCTATAACCTTAGGCATATCTTTAACCATATTATCTATTCTTCTTCCTCTAGTATAAACAACACTCTCACTATAAAGTACTTTATAAGCATCAAGTCCTTCACCCATTGAGTCTCCTAAAGCCATTGCATGATTATTTAAAAATATTTCTTTTACCTCTTCATCACTAACTTCTTCTATAGAATACTCAGTAATAAAAGGTTTTTCAGCTTTAACAGGTACTTCTTCTTTAACTTTATCACTACTCTTTTTATTTTCAAAACAAACAAAAGAAACGACTACAACAAAAAGAATAAAAACTAAACTTACCACACTATATAAAACTTTCTTATTCATCACTTCATCTCCGTACAAAGATTATATACTAACCTACTAAAAAAAGCAAGCAATATCTGCTCGCTTAACAACCATTTAATGAATTTACTCTAAATCAAATTTTCAGCTACTGGCACTTACGCGCCAGAAATATTAGTCTTTCTAGCACAGGTTAGTCAGTATTCATTTTTTGCTTACCGCCAACTTACGTCGGTGGAGCCGTCACGTATGCTTTTCGGACGATACTTCAAGAGGCACAGTTTAGCAACCACTTGAAGTTTCCACTATTTCGTATGGTGTTTCAGGCGTCCCATTTCCTGTACCATATTTGATACAAGATTTGAGAGAAATGACCGGACGAACCCCGTTGGGGCTGGAGACGAGGTTGTTGTTCAAGTAGCCAGGGTAGGACGAACCGTTCACGTAGAACACGTAAGCGTAGCTGCCATTCCAACGGTTAGGAGACAACAACCACCACCAGGTTGAGCCTGTAGAACTACCATTTGCACTATTATAATAATACCATGTTGGTGCATTTGTACCATATAGTCCACCTGCAAAACTTACTTCGTCTGCTGTCATTAATGCTATTGGATATGTTAGTTTACCGTTTCCAGTACTACTATCTACTGTGAATTTGTCTTCTGTTGCTGTACAGTCATAACTTGGTGTTTTATTTGTTATTAGTCTTGTACGTGCTCCAAAGTTTGTATTATCTGATGTACTTCTATCGTTACAATATACTGCTGTTGTACTTAGGTATTTACCATAATTTGTATTCAAATTATCTTTATACCAGTTATCTATTATTGTTTTTATTGTACTGTTAGTTGTATTTTCTCTAGCATTTGCAACACTTCCTAAATTTCCATACATATAACTTACATATGCTATATTATTATAACTACTATTAAATGTTGATGTTCCTATATATGCGTCTGTTGCTGTTGTACTTGTACCGTGATATAGTAATCTTACTCCGCCATCTGAGTTTGTTCTTATTATTCTCCAGTATAAGTCTTGATTACTTGCATTCTTTCCAAACTTTACCCAGTTATCTGTTGCATTCCCTGCAAAATAATATACTGTTTTACTGTCTTCTACTCCTGTATATAATGTTTTTGTATTATTTGTTGTTAAAACTTTACTAAAGTCTGTTCTTGTTAACTTTGTTGATTTATCAGCAAGTAGTTGATTATATAGTGTTTTGTTTGGATCTTCTGTTCCCTCAGTTATAAATAGTGTCCCACTTAGTTTCTTACCCATATCATCACTTTGGTCTACACTTTCATCGTTTGCATACTTAAATTCAATAGTGTAACTTTGTGTTACTCCATTAGGTATTACTACACTATAAGCTAGTATTGTATCTGTTGCTATACTAGACTTTGGAATATCTTTAAACTCAGTCATATTGTATCCACCATTAGTACTAGTTATCTTATATTGTAAATATCCTTCTGTTACAAAAGTATTTAACAAATCTTTTATTACTATATTATATTTGTATTCACTTTTACTGTTGTTTTCAACTGTAAATGTTTTGGTATCACTCCATCCTGGTTCAATGTTACTTCCAGATATTGCTCCATCACTATCTGTAAATACTATTTGTAGGGTTGTACTTGTTACACTTACATTTTTCCCCTTTCCTATTATTTGTGCTGTAAAGTAAGCTAGTGATACACTAAGTACTACTACTAGTAAACTAGCAACTACTAATATTGTTTGTCTTTTTTGCATAAACTTCTTCCTCCTTTTATTACATAACAAAAAATGGTTAGACTTATTCTATCCATTTGATTTCATGCAAAAAATTCTCTACTTTTAAGTTAGTTAGAAGATAACACCTTATGTTTAGTACTTTATTTTGTACTATAGGTGAAGAAATATAACTTAATTTATTTATATAATTATTAGTCATATTGTATTTCCTCCTTCTATCTTAACTAGTTTAATTTTAACATAACTAATTATTTAAAATCAAGTATTATATAAAAAAATAACTAGTATTAACTAATTATCTTTATTTTCTTTTATATATTGTTTACATAAGTTATCATAATCAATTATTAAGTTATCTAATTCTTCTTTAGTTTTAACTCTTGCTCCACTACTATATTTATGTCCTCCACCATTATAATTACTAGCAAGTTCATTTATAATAGGTCCTCTACTTCTTATGTTAACTTTATATAATTGATTTTTAGTATCATATGTTACAAATAACCATACTACAAATTCTTCTATATTTGAAAAGTCATTTACCATATTTGAAGCACTTGATGCATCTGCATTAAAAGATGATACTATATCATTTTCTAATATAATGTAAGCAAATTTATTTTTAGTTACTTTTAAATTAGAAGCTATATAACCCATAAGTCTTATTTCGCTCATTGGTCTCATATATATATCTTTATAAATATTTTGTATATTAATTTTATATTTCTTTATTACTTCACCAACTTTAAAGAATATTTTATCATCTACTGGATTAAAAAGGAATCTATTTGAATCACTTATTATACCTATTAAAAGTACTCTTGCTATTTCTGGGTTTATTTTTAGCTTAGTATTGTTTACTAAATCAAGAAGTATTTCACAAGTAGAACAAGCATTTACATCAATATATTCTAAACCATTAAATGATTCTACAAACGGATGATGATCTATTTTTATAATATTTTTAAATTTATCAATATTTAAACCATCTATTCTTGACTTATTTGGAACATCTAAAGTTATTACTAGAGATTTATCATAATCAAAATCAAGTGGTTTATCAATATGACCAATGTATTTAAATTTAGAAACACTTGCACCTAAACTATATACTTTTTTATTTGGAAAGTTTAAAAGAATTATATCTCTTAAGGCTACTTCACTACTTATAGCATCAGGATCTGGCCCAATATGTCTTACTATATATATAAGATCATGCTTCTTTATTTCATTATATATTTTCTTTAAAGTATCTTTATTCATATTTATCTCTTTCTATTTTGTTAAATTATATGTATCTCTTGCTATCATAACTTCTTCATCAGTAGGTATTACATATACAGGCACAGTAGAATCATCACTACTAATTAGTGTAAGTTTTCCTCTTACATTATTTCTTTCATCATCTAATTTTATTCCTAAGCAAGATAGTTTTTCTATTATTTGTTTTCTAGTACTTATACTATTTTCTCCAACACCAGCAGTAAATACAAGTGCATCACATCCACCTAGTTCTACAAAATATTCTGCTATATATTTAACTATTTTATTAACATACATATTTTGTGCAAGTAAACATCTTGCATTTCCATTATTTATTCCTTCTTCTATGTCTCTTGAGTCACTACTTACTCCACTTATTCCAAGTAAACCACTTTTCTTATTTAAAGCGTTATCTATTTCACTAATATTCATACCAGTTTTTTTCATAACAAAAGGTATTAAACTAGCATCAATGTCTCCACTTCTAGAACCCATAATTATACCTGCATTTGGTGTGAATCCCATAGAAGTATCAATACATTTACCATTTTTAACAGCTGCTAAAGATCCACCATTTCCTATATGACAAGTAATGATTTTAGTTTCTTCTTTACCTAAAATACTAATCATTTTTTCACTTACATATTTATGACTTGTTCCATGAAAACCATATTTTCTTACACCATAGTCTTTATACCATTCATAAGGTACTGGGTATAAAAAGTTTTCTTCTTTCATAGTTTGGTGAAAAGCAGTATCAAATACACCAACTGGTATAGAATTAGGTATAATTTCTTTAAAAGCACGTACACCAACTAAATTTGCTGGGTTATGAAGTGGTGCTAAATCACTTAATTCTTCTACAGTATTAATTACTTCATCAGTAATAATTACACTACTTGCATATTTTTCTCCACCATGAACCATTCTATGTCCAATTGCTTTAATTTCACTTAAATCATTAACTATTTTATTTTCTAATAATTCATTAGTAAGTATTCTAACAGCATCAGTATGATTGTTTAAAACAGCCTCTTTCTTAATTTTTTCTCCATTTAATTTGATAGTATAGAAACTATTATCAATTCCTATTCTTTCAAATACTCCACTTATCAATACAGTTTCTTCTGGCATTTCATACATTTGAAATTTTAAACTACTAGAACCTGCATTTACACTTAATATTTTCATTTTTCTTCACTCCTCCATTTAATTATATCAAAAAAAAAGGATAGTTTCTATCCCTTTATTAAAATTTAGTTATTAAAGTATATTTTACTCACTTGTAAAAGTGAATTAATTATTATAAATCATTATACAAAAAAAGTGAAATTAATTCCACTCTCTTTTGTACTTGAATTTTTTAGTATATAATTCTTCCATTTCATTATACATACAATTTTCTTTGAAGTTTTCATCTTCAATATTGTTTTTATAAAAATTCTTTCTAAGACATACTATACATAACTTAATTATTTTATATAATTCTTCTTTAGATATTTTAGATTTAAGAAAACTTCTATATGCTCTTTTGTATTCAATACTTTCTTTATTTAGTCCAAACTCACAAAACTCTTCAGTATATTTTGGTATATCTTTATATTTAATTTCCGTTTTATTACTTGCAATTACAAATATATCTTTATTATCAATAAGAGTTTGTATTTCTTTTTTTGTATAAGATTTTTTTCTATTAAATAATTTATTAGTTAAAATAATTATATCTACTTTGTTTGGAACTTCTCCTTCGTCTTTATCTTTACCACAACCTGAACTATAATAATGGTTATATATCATTTTTGTTTTAAGACTAGTCAAGTACTTATAATTCGTATTATTTACTCTGTTATATAAATCTATCATTTCATTTTCAGTTATTACATTTTCATTATTTACTATATCATCATAATATAATTCAGTATGGTACTCATACCCTCCAATTGGACTCCAAAAGTCGCATATTGTTTTTTCACACATTTCTTCATCAGTTGTAACACGTACAAATCTATTTAATATTCTAATAAATTCTTCATCTTTAATTGTTTCATAATTATTTAATATATTTTTAATATCTATTAGTAAATTTTTGATAAAACTTTTTATGTCTATATCACTTGTATATAAAGAACTATAATACATTTTTTCTAATTCATCTAATAAATTGTAATTTAATAATTCTTTTTCCATAATTCACTTCCTTGATGAGTATTATACATTATTATATTTAAAAGTCAACTAAGAAGTTTTATTAGCTAAAATAGAGCCAGTTTTAGCACTTATTTGATAAGTATAAGTTTCATTCATATATTTAAATGTAACCATATATATGAATTTTTTATTTTTTCTTTTCAAATTTATGTTATAGTTATCAAGCATTTCTTTTTTTACTCCTAAGTCTTCTGATATTATAGTTTTAACTTGTTTTCTAGTAATATATTCTAATTTAATATATACTAAAGATATTCCAAATATCAATATAATTGTTAGTATAAATAATATTATTCTTTTTTTAGTTTTATTAAGTGTCATAAGTTCCTCCTAGTTATATTTTACCACATATTTATTTTAGTAGTTAGTAATATTTTACTAATTTGTATATCTTGTAGTCTTTTTTAGATCACCTACTCTTTCTTTTGTTTCATAACCAAAGTCTACTTTTATATTTTCTTTTTCCATATTCATATATATTTCACCCATTAAAGTATATTCTTTAAAAAGAAAAAAAGTACTAAGTACCTTTTAATTTTTATTTAAATTTATTATGCTAGAAACTGGTATTGAATAATTATTTTCATCTATTTTAATAAGCATATCATTTAAACAGATTATTCCTCCAGGCATAAGTTTTTTCTTTGTATCTTTTAAATACTCAAATGAAGAAATCATTTCTTTAGTTGGCTTACTTGTTTTTTTAATTTCAAATGGATATATTTCTTCTGCATTAAAGAAAACTAAATCAACTTCATGCTTGTTTTTATCTCTAAAATAACTGATATTAGGATTTATACCTACAGCATTATAACTTTTAATTATTTCACTAATTACATAAGTTTCTAAATAATGTCCATTTGCAGCACTCATTTGTAATGTTCTAGCACTTTCATATCCTGCTAAAAAAGCACATAAGCCTGTATCCATCCAAACTATTTTTGGCATATGATTTACTCTTTTTTCCCTACTTAAGTTATAAGGAGTTAGTAAATAAATTATTCCACTTGTTACTAATATATTTAGCCATGATTTAGCAGTATTATCACTTATTCCTACTTCACTACCAATTTTAGTGTAATTAAGTTGTTCGCCATTTCTACTTGCAACGGTTATCATGAAATTCTTAAAAGTTTCTAAATTAGATATACTTACAGCATTTTCTACATCTCTTGTTAAATATGTTTCAATATAACTATTAAAAAAATATTCTCTTTTCATTTTATCGTTATTATATAGTTCTGGCATTCCACCTTTAAATATGTATTCATATAAAGTATTTACATCTATTAGTTCACTTTTTACAATTTTTTTCGGATTAAATATTTCTTTAGTTTCAGCCTTTTTATTTATTTCACTATAAGTAAAACTATTTAGTCTTACTATTCCAACTCTACCTGCTAGTGACTCTTGTACATTTTTCATTAGTTTAAATTGTTGACTACCTGTTAGCCAATACATTCCAGGTTTATTTTCATTATCTACTTTTATTTTAATATATGAAAATAAATTGGGTGCATATTGTACTTCATCTATTAGTAAAGGAGCCTTATGTTCTTCTAAAAATAATTTAGGATCTTCTTGAGCCATAGTTCTTAAATTTTCATCATCCAAAGTAACGTAATTCATGTTTTCAGGCATTATACTTTTTAAAAGTGTAGTTTTTCCTACTTGTCTAGGTCCAGTTACAAGTAATACCTTAAATGCTTCAGATACTTCTAATATTGTTTTTTTTGCTTCTCTTTCTATCATTGTTTCACCAACTTTCTATAGATATTATACATCATTTTTGTATCAATTTCAATACTACACTTCGAATTTGGATGGCTTTCACTTCGAGTTTAGGAAGCTTTCACTTCGAGTTTGAATGGCTTTCACTTCGAGTTTTATAACAACAAAGAGTACGTTTAGTACTCTTTTATATATTTTACTTTGTTATTAATGTCACCTTTTAATAGATAACTAGAACTAACTAATATGTCTACTTTTTTTTCTTTTAGTATATCTATATTAGTTTCATTTACTCCACCATCTATACTTATTTTAGTTTTTAAATTATTATCAGTTATATATTTTTTTAGTACATCTATTTTATATAGCACACTGTTCAAAAAAGTTTGCCCACTTTTTCCAGGATGTACACTCATTATAATTATTAAATCCAGATATTTTATTAATGGAAATATATCTTTAGGACTAGTTTCAGGGTTTATAGCAATACCTACTTCTAAACCATTATTTTTTATGTGATTAATTATATCAATATGATTTTTTACTGCTTCATAGTGAAATGTTATGTATTTAGTATTCAACATGCTTAGTTCATCTATATATTTTTCTGGATTTTTAACCATTAAATGTATGTCAAGCATTTTTGTTGTTAATTCACTCAGTTTTGTTACTTCACTTACTGTATATGTTTTATTATCTACAAATTTACCATCCATTATATCTACATGAATATAGTCTACTATCGAATTATCAAATATTTTAACTGCTTCTTTTGGTGGAATAGTATTACTTAAGAAACTACCACTTACTTCCATGATTTTCCTCCTTAATTAGTTTGACATAACTATCATATCTACTTTTTAATATTTTACCAGCATTTACTCTTTTAATTACATCACAACCATTTACATTTGTATGATTACATGTGTTATATTTACAATTATAACCAAATTCTTTAAAACCATCACTTATTTCATTCCATTTATAATTAAGTTCTAAACTACTAAATCCTGGGGTGTCTGCGATTAGGCCTTTACACGTTGGTATTAATGTTACAAGTCTAGTTGTATGTTTACCACGACCTAAAGCTTCACTTACTTCTCCTGTTTTTAAGTTTAGATTTTTATCTATTTTATTTAAAAGAGTACTTTTTCCTGCACCTGTTTGTCCACCTAAAGCACTAACAGAGTTTTTAAGTTCTTTTCTTATTTTTCTAATTTCAGTATTTTTGTATACTTTGTAACCTATTTTTTTGTAATATTTTAAAGTACTCATAATACTTTTCTTTTCTTCTTTTGGTATTATATCTAACTTTGTTATTACTATAATTGGTTTTATGTTATTGTTTTCTGATAATACTAAGAACTTATCAAGTAAATATGTACTAAAGTCTGGTGTTTTAGAACTTACTACAATAAATAATTTATCTATATTAGATATAAGAGGTCTTATTAGAGTATTTTTCCTATCTTGTACACTTTCAATGGTTTTGTTTTCTTCATTAAATAAGACATTATCTCCTACAGTTAGTTTTATATTTTTTAATTTTCCTCTTACAGTACATAGGAAAACTTCTGTACCCTTAAGTACAGAATATAAGTCTTTATTTATGCTTATTATTTTTCCTTCACTATTCTTCATCTGGTAATATTATGTCCTCCACTACATCTGGTGTTTTAGTTATTGTTATTGAAAATTCTCCTGGAGATGTTACAACCGTACCTTTTGATCTACTTTGATTAGTTATTGTGCCTGGTGGTAGCAAACTATTTTCAACATATTTTTTTTCTACTGTTAAGTTATATTTTTTAGCAAATTCATCTACTTGTTCAACTGTATATGTTGTGAAATCCGGATACAATACTTCTTTATCAGGAATAAATAATTTTATTGTATCTCCTTTTTTAATAGTTGTTCCTTTTTCTGGACTAGTTTTTATAACTGTGTTATCTTCATATGTATCTGTTTCTTTAACTTTTTCTTTTTCTATTATTACATTACATAAATCTTTACATTTTGTATCAAGTATTCCTTTTACTTCAAAATAGTTCATTCCTGTATAGTCTTCTAATTGAAAAGTATTTTCTCCACTAGAAATTATTATACATATTGTTTTCCCCTCTTTAACCATTGTGCCTGCTTCTGGGCTTGTTTTTATAGCATAGCCTTCTTCAATTGTATCACTTGAATCATATTTATAGTCTTCTTCACCGCAACTTACTGTAAAACCTTGTTTAACAAGTTTATTAGTTGCTTCTACTTTACTAAGTTTACTTACATCTGGTACACTTAGTGTTTTTCCTTTACTTATATGAGGAAGTAAGAATACTATTACTGCGGCTAAAACTATTAGTCCAGTAAATATACTTGCAAAAATTATTAGTATTTTCTTTTCACTTTTTGTTTCTTCTAATTCTTGTTTTTTCATTTTCTCCATACTCTCTTTTTCCTGTTTTTTTATTACCTCTACTGCTTCATCTAGACTTTTTGTTTCTTCTAAATCATTTTCTTTATATTTATATACGAGTTTAGGCTCATTTATTCTACTTTCATCCAACGCTGTTATTATGTCTTGATGCATTTCTCTTGCATCTTTATATCTATTTTGTGGGTTCTTTGCTGTTGCTTTTAATATTATGTTCTCTATACTTTGTGGTAATTCTGGTAATATCTTCCTTATGCTAGGAAGTGGTTCTTTTAAATGTTTTAAAGCAATTTCAACTGCATTATCTCCTTTGTATGGTACTTGACCAGTTAATAGTTCATACATTAAAATTCCCATTGAGTATATGTCACTTCTTATAGTAGAACCCTTGCCTGCTGCTTGCTCTGGAGGTAAATAATGGACACTACCCATTACTGAATTAGTTTGAGTTAATTGAGTACTATTTAAAGCCATTGCAATACCAAAATCAGTTATTTTAATCATTCCATTATCTAGTATCATTATATTTTGAGGTTTTATATCTCTATGAATTATATATGAGTCATGAGCGTGTGCCATTCCATCTGTTACTTGACTCATTATATCAATTACTTCTGTAATTGTTAGGCTTCCCCTTCTTTTTAATAATTGTTTTAGAGTTTTACCTTCAACATATTCCATAACTATGTAATACTGACCATCTTCACTATCAAAGTCATAAATTTGTACTATGTTAGGATGATATAAATTACTAGCACTTAAGGCTTCTCTTTGAAAACGTCTTACAAATTTTTCATCAGTTGCTAAATCTCCACGAAGTACTTTAACGGCTACATTTCTATCAAGTATAGTGTCATATGCTAAATATACATTAGCCATTCCACCCTCTCCTAAAGTTCTTATTATAGAATATCTATTGTTTATCTTTGTCCCTTTAATTATCACTAAACTACACCTTCCCTACTTAAATAGGCTATTGAAATATTGTCATTTCCACCTCTTAAGTTACTTTTTAATATCAATTTATCCACTTTTTCTTCTATATCTAGTGTATTATCATTTAATACTCTTTCTATTTGTTCTTTTGTTACCATATTTGTAAGTCCATCACTACATAGGAATATTCCATCAACACTTGTTTCTACATCAAATATATCTGCATCTACATTTTCAGCTGCACCTAGTGCTTTCATAAGCACATTCTTTTGAGGATGATTTTCTGCTTCTTCAGGTCTTAATTCTCCACTTTCAACAAGTACATTTACGAGTGTGTGGTCTTTTGTTACTTTATATAATTTTCCTGACTTGAAAACAAATCCACTAGAATCACCTACGTTTGCAAATATTAGATAGTCTTTAGATAGTACTGCACATACTAAAGTTGTACCAAGACCATTTGCATCAACATGTTCTTCTGCATATCTTATTATATTTGTATTTACTTCTTCTATTATTTCTTTTAACCAAGTTATAGCATCAATTTTTGTTCCTAAAGAACTCATGCTTTGAAATCTGCTTCCAATTGTTGTAACAGCCATAGAACTTGCTACTTCTCCTGCCTTATGGCCACCCATTCCATCTGCTACCATAAGTAAATAGTCTCCACTTATGTTCTTAACTATGGTAACAGAATCCTCATTATGACTTCTTACTTTTCCTGGATCTGTTTGATAATGTGTTAACATATAACACCTCTTTCTTACTTAATTATATACAACTAAATTATAACATAAAACTTTTTTTAATGGAATAGTTATGTTATAAATAATATTTTAAATATGTAAATATAATGAAAAAGACTAACTATTAGTTAATCAATTCATTATTTTAAATATTAAAACCACTTTTTTGATAATTTTTTTGCTCTTTCAGAGTTTTCTAAGTATTCTTTTTCTGTTAATCTACTCTTCCCAGAAAAACAAGTTTCAGTTCTATCAACTCTTGAGTTTTCAATAATTTTATTTAATTCTATAGTGTTTTTAATTTTGTTTATATTAGTTTCAATTTGTTTACTTTCTTTAAACATTTATAACCAACTCCTTAAAGCTTATTTTCATGACTTGCTTTTAATTGTCCACAAGCACCTTTTATACCTTTACCCATTTCTCTTCTCATTTGTACATTGATTTTGTTTTTGACTAGTTCATCATAAAAAGCATTAATTTTTTCTTTAGAACTTCTTTTAAAATTACTACTTGTACTATTATAAGGTATTAGGTTTACATAAACTAGTTTTCCTTTTAAAAGATTAGATAGTTCCTTAGCGTTTTCTATGCTATCATTTATTCCTTCTAGTAATATATATTCCATTGTTACTTTTCTATTAGTTTTAGAAATATAATAATCTACTGCAGACATTAACTCATCCATTTTATATGCTTTACTAATAGGCATTAGTTTTTCTCTAATACTTTGGTTTGGAGCATGCAAACTTATTGCTAAATTGACTTGAGTATCAAGGTCTGCAAATTCTTTAATCTTTGGTACTATACCACAAGTACTAACTGTGATTCTTCTAGAACCTAAATCAATTCCTTTAGGACAATTTAATATTTTAATAGCCTTTACTAAGTTTGTAAAGTTATCAAATGGCTCGCCTATTCCCATTACAACTATGTTATCTACTTTTATATTTTCTAGTTTTTCTATAGTTAAAACTTCTAATATAATTTCAGAAGTGGATAGGTTTCTTACTTTTTTTAGTTTACCACTTTCACAGAAAGCGCAAGCCATGTTGCAGCCAATTTGTGTACTTATACATATACTATTTCCATAGTTGTGTTTCATAAGTACCACTTCAATACTAGAGTCTTTTACTTCAAGTAAGTACTTATTTGTATCTATACTTTTTAATTCTTCTAAAACATTTAAGTATTTTAGTTCATAGTTATTATTTAAAAATGCTTTTAGTTCTTTACTGATATTAGTTATTTCGTCAAAAGAAGTAACTCTTTTTTTATATATTCCTTCAAAAACTTGAGTAGCATTAAATTTTTTAAAACCATTTTCTACTAAAATACTTTCAAGTTCTTCAAGTGTTAAATCAAATATACTATTCATTTGTAAGCACAGCCTTTATTCTTCTTACACCAGCACTAGATGCTTCTTCTTTAGTTATTTTGAAGTGTCCTAATTCACTTGTATTTTTAACATGTGGTCCACCACATAATTCTTTAGATACATTTCCTATACTATAAACTGTAACTATATCAGGATATTTTTCTATAAACATGCATTCAGCACCTGAATTAATCGCATCAGACTTACTCATTTCTTTTACAGTTACATCTAACCCTTCTTTAATCCACTCATTTACTAAGTCTTCAGTTTTCTTTTTTTCTTCATCAGTTAATTTGTGGTCACAAGAGAAATCAAAACGCATTCTCTCATCAGTTATATTACTACCTTTTTGGTGAACGTTTTTATCAACTACTACTTTTAATGCAGCATTAAGTAAGTGTGTTGCAGTATGGTATTTTGTTTCTATTTCTGAATTTCCAGCAAGTCCACCTTTAAATTTACCAGCACTTGCAGTTCTAGATAATTCTTGATGTTTTTTAAATCTTTCTTTAAAGCCTAGAGTATCCACTTTGATTTTTGCATCATGTGCTAGTTCTTCTGTTAGTTCAATTGGAAAACCATATGTATCATATAAATGGAATGCTGTTTCAGCGTCTATATCTTTATTACTTACTTTATTAAATTCTCTTAACCCTTTTTCTAGAGTTCTATTAAATTTTTCTTTTTCATTTTTTAGTACTTCTAATACGACATTTTCGTTTTCAGTTAGTTCACTATAATACTTTTTATATTTACTAATTATAAGTTTTGCTATTCTTTGTTCCCAGTCACTACTTATATCTATTTCCAGTTTTTTTGCATGACGTATAGCACGTCTTATAAGTCTTCTTAAAATGTAACCTTGGTCAGTATTACTTGGTTTAATACTAGCAGGGTCAGCACTTATAAATACAGCAGTACGAATGTGGTCAGCAATAATTCTCATACTTTCTTCGTTTCCTATGTAAGGTTTTTTAGCTATATCACTAATTAAATCTATTACATCTTTCCATACACTCGAAGTGTAATTGTCTAGTACTCCTTCTAAAACAGCAGTTGCTCTTTCATAACCCATTCCAGTATCAACATTCTTTTTAGGTAGTTCAGTAACATTACCATTTTCATCTTTATAAAATTCCATAAAGACATTATTCCATATTTCTACCCATCTATCATCTTCCGGGTCAAACACCTCAGGTATTTCGTCATTACTTCTAAAATAAAATATTTCTGTATCAGGACCACATGGACCGGAAGTACCAGCTATCCAGAAATTGTCTTCTACAGTTCTTGCAATTCTTTTTTCAGGAATTCCTAAACTAAGCCATTTATTATGACTTACTTCATCAAATGGAATGTTACCGTCTCCAGCGTAAACTGTTACAGCAAGTCTTTCAATAGGTATATTTAATACTTTAGTTAAAAACTCAAAACTATAACTAATACTTTCATTTTTAAAGTAATCTCCTAAACTCCAGTTACCTAACATTTCAAAGAATGTATGATGTGTTGTATCTCCAATCTCGTCTAAATCATTAGTTCTAATGCATTTTTGATAGTCAACTAATCTTGTTCCATATGGATGTGGTTGTCCCATTAAATAAGGTATTAATGGTTGCATACCAGCAGTGTTAAATAATACACTTGGGTCATTTTCAGGCACTACTGGTGCACTTGGTATTTGCTTATGTCCTTTGCTTACAAAATAATTAATATATAAATCTTTTAAATTCATTTTTCTTCACTCCTTCTTTTATAATTTAATTGCCATTTTATTTCATATAAGATTCTCACTTGTACTTCTTCACATACTTCATTTTTCTTAAATATAATTTTGTATGAACTTGTGCAACAAGTTGCTGCATAAGTTCATCATCTTTATATTCTTATTTCATATAAACCGCCTATATAAGATTCTACACAAACTTTATTTTTTTCTCTTTCTATTTTCTCTAAACTTTTACCTGCTACTACGATTTTGGTGTAAACACCAAAATCGTAATTTATGCTATTATTCCTTTGAGAACAAGCAATTTGTGCTTGTTCTATAACAACAGAAAAGTATCTACATGATAAATTGATATTAGTTTTAAATCTCACTTAGCTTACTTTCTAACTCTTCTATCGATCCATCATTATTTATTACATAATCATAGTCATTATAATTATCAAGTGCAGTTTCAGTAATATGTTGTTTTTCTTTTTCAGTCAAAATATTCATATCTTTTCTAGTAATATGTACACTTACTACATTACTAAATACTTTCTTTATATCTTCTATCTCTTCAGGAAATCTTGCATCTCCTATAATTATGACATCAAAGAATTTACTATAAACTTTTATGTCTTCTATTGTTCTATTAATAAAGAATTTATCGTCTATTGTATTTCTTATAATGTCTGTTCCTAAAACTTGTAATAAAGTTCTAGGCTTTGTCTCGTCAAAGCCATCCCAGTCACTTATTCTTTTAGCATACTCTTTTATATAACTTGCATAAAATAAACAAATTACTTTCTTACCAAGACTTTCATACTTCTTTTTTATTATTTCCATAGAAGTATCTTTACCACTTCTAGCTTTACCTGATAGTATTATTATCTTTGCTTCTTCTGTTCTCAATTCCATAAATTCACTCTCCTTAAATAAGTTCTGTATCCATTATATAACACAAACATATTTTTGTAAATACTATTTTAACTTTTTTGTATATAAATATTCTTCAATGTGTATTTGATCTTCTAAAACTAGCTCTTTTAACTCTTTAAAAAGTGTCATGAATGGAGTATAGAAGTAGTTATATGCTGAACCACTTGTCCTTATTCTAACAGTAGTTCTATTTTTAGGATGAAATAAATCTTGTTTTTCAGTGTCACCCTTATCAAAAGTAATTTTAATTAAGCCCTTATCCTTTATTATTTTAAAAGACGGACCTGAATCACGCGGATAATCATCACACTTCCATACTATTTTACCTTCATTTACCAGATTAGTATAGTAGTCTTGCTTTTTTATAATTTCAAATTTTCTATCATTCATTTTAGAATAATCTTCATAACTAATAAATTTATTATCAAAATTCCCTAAAAACTCACTCATGTAATAATCAAAACTACTTTGGTTAAACACGTCAGCACTAATAATAGTTTCATATAATTTCGAAAACAACTCATAAATTTGATAGTCTTCTTTTGTTATGACAAACTCACTTGTATCTTCTACTACAAAATACAAGTCTAAATTAGGTGCATACTCTATAGTTAGTTTTTTCTTACCATTTAAAATAGTAATATATCCATAATCATTGTTAAAACTTTTTTCTAACTCCATAAAACCTCCCTTCAAATAAAAAAGATGGCACATAAGGAGTGCAACAAATGCACGGTACCATCCTATTATTTACTTAATTACATATAACGGTGTTATCCGGCCAAGATTAATGGCACTTAAAGAATAGCTTCAGAATAAACTTCTTACTCTTTTCCACCAACCAAGAGTTCTCTATTTAGAATATCTTATCTTACTTATTTCTTTTTTAACATTTTCTTCTTTTGCATATCCAAAGAATTCATATTTTTCATCAAAGAATATATACAAACTTTTTAACATTGCAACAACTGGAGTTGCAATAATCATTCCCATTATACCAAAGAAATGTCCAAAAATCAATAATGATATAACTATTGTAACTGGATGTAAGTCTAGTTTTTTTCCTATTACTATCGGATGTAAGAAGTTGCTTTCAAGTGCTTGTGCAACTATGATAAATATTAAAACTAATAAACCAGTTACTGGACTTTGACTAAATCCTACAAGAATTGCAGGTATTCCACCAATGTAAGGACCAATATAAGGAATAATGTTAGTAAATGCACAGAAGAATGCAAAGAATACAGGTGCATTAAGTCCAATTAGGCTAAATCCTATAATTGAAATTATAAAAAGTATTAGTGTATCAATAAATGTTCCATTAATGAAACTATATACAATTCCACCTAGTTCACTAAATATTCTTTCAGTATCAGCCTTAAACTTCTTAGGTACAATATTTAAAATATGTTTACTAAAGTTATTAAAGTTAAATAATAGATAGAAGCCTATTACTACACCTATTGCAAATTTACCTATTCCACTTGCTAAATCTTGTACTATAGTTATAACCTTAGTAGGCATATCTGTACTTATACTCTTTGAAAAATCATTAACATAATTTATAAAATCAACTTTAACACTAGACATATCTATATTAGTACTATCAGTAATTCTTAAGAATACTTTATCTACTATTTCTTCACCATTTTTAAGTAAGTCAGGTATCATTTTGGCAATATCATTAAGTTGTGTTATTAAACTTGGTATAATTGCTAAACAGAATAAATAAATTGCTACAAAGAATAATAAGAATACTAAGACAGTTGATAAACTTCTTTTCATTCCATGACTTGTTAATTTGTTAACTAGTGGATTTAGAAGCCATGCAATTATAAATCCAATAAAGAAAGGACTTATTACACTTAAAATTGTACCAATTATTGGAAATATATTAAGTGTTCTTAGTAAAAATATTATTCCTCCAATTAATGCTATTACCATTACAAAATAACTTAATTTTAATATTTTATTGCCTGTTGTTATTGCTTCATTTAATTCTTCAATATTTACTTTTTCTTTTTTCATAATGTCACCTTCTTACTTAATTCTATCAAATATTTATTAAAATATAAACAAAAATGTAAAATTGTTTACAAAAAAAGTAAAGCAACCAGTTATTTAGTTGCTTTTCATTAATTGGTTAGCAGTCTTAGCAAGAGTTTTCTTTTCTTTTTTCATTAGTTTCATGATATCTTTACTATATTTACTAGCTACTACTCCTACCGTTACACCACCTAACATATACATTAGATTCTTCATGTAATCACCTCATTATTAGGTTTAACATTTTTTTATTTTTTATACGAAAAATGTTTTTAATGAAGTAAGCCTGTTTTCGGAAGTATTTTCTTTAATACTATAGTTTAAACTATCTAATGAACCTACAATAATTAAACTTTTTTTAGCCCTTGTTACTGCCGTATATATTAGTTTATTATATAACATTCTTTTCATGCTTTTTGGCAGTACTAGAATAACATTATCATATTCACTACCTTGACTTTTATGAACACTTATTGCATATGCTAAAGAAAACTCTTCAAATTTATTTTTAGTATATGATACAATATTTCCATTATAGTTTATTTCTACAATAGGATTTTTACTATTAATAATTCTAGAGATGTAACCAATGTCTCCATTATATATATTGTTATCAACATCATTTACTAGTTGAATTACTTTATCTTGTTCTCTAAATAATGTATTTCTTATAATTATTTCGTTTTTAGAGTCAGTTTCCTTATTAAATATGTCTTGCATTAAAGCATTTATGCTGTCAATTCCATTTTCACCTTTATACATTGGTACTAATACTTGTAAGTTATCTATATTTAAATCTTTTTCTTTTGCTTTTAAAAGAATTTCAGTTAGATAGTTTCTAATAAGTAAGTCTTGTGTGTTTATAAAATTAAAGTCATTATGTTTTTCAGGAATACTAGTAAACTCGTATCTTTCTTTAATTAGTGTAGAAAGAGAAATTATGTATGAATCTTTTTTAGTTCTATATATTTCAGTTAAATATATTTTAGGTAACTTTTCTACTTCTAATAAGTCTTTTAATATGTTTCCTGGTGCAATACTAGGAAGTTGATTAGCATCTCCTACTAAGATAAGTTTTATATTAGGTACTAAGCCATCTAGCAAACTATTAAATAAGAAAATATCTACCATACTTACTTCATCTATTATTACTAGTTTTGTTTTTACTGGATTAAATCTGTTAACACTAAATTCTTTTGTTTCCTTATTCCATTTTAAAAATTTATGTATTGTACTTGTTTTTCTAAGTACGCTTTCACTAAGACGCTTTGATGCTCTTCCAGTTGGTGCTAATAAAGTGATATCAGAACTTGTAATACTAGGATTTAACTGTTCGTATATATCTACTACTGCTTTAATAATTGTGGTTTTACCTGTACCTGGTCCTCCTGAAATAATGAAAAAGTTATTTGTTAAACTATTTATTACTGCATTTTTTTGGTCAGTGTTAAACTTTATATCATTAACTTTTTCATAAGTATTTATCATACTTTCTATTTTTTCTTTAGAATTAACATCTGTTATTTTAGTTAAATAATCTATAGAAGAGGCTACACTGGTTTCAGTTTCATAAATATAATTGAGAGTAATATACTCTTTAACTTTGACTACTTCCATAGTTGTTATTAAATCTTCTAGAGTACTTAGAAATAAGGTTGAAGGAAGTGTATCATTAAAAAACTTTGACATATATAAATATAAAGACTCTTTGTCTACTAAAGTGTTACCTGTTTCGTAGCACATATTTTTAATTGAATACTTTATTAAGGCACTTACTCTTATGTTATCAAATTCATTATGAAAACTTGTATATATTTTATCTAATTTTAGGAAATTTATATCATTTTCTAAAGCATATATATTGTTTTCTATTATATCAAAACACCTACTTTTGTATTTATTTATTATTTTTAATGATTCATCTGTTGTAAAACCAAGTTTATTAAATTCAAGTATTATTTCTTGTTCTTTTTCAAATTCATTCATTTTATTACTTAATTCATTTAGTTTTTTTTCATTCATTCCTTTTATTTTTAAAAGAAGTGGATTTTTAGCTTTTATTTCTTCAATAGTATTTTCTTTAAAAGTGTCAACTATCTTTTTTGCTGTTTTTTCACCTATTCCTTTAAATATTCCACTACTTAGGTAACTTATTAAACCATCAGTGGTTGATGGAACAACATTAGAATATTCTTTAACATTAAATTGAAGCCCAAATCTTGGATGAGTTACTAATGAGCCTTTAAACATATATGTTAATTCACTATTTAGTGATACAAAGTTTCCTGTAAATGTAATTGTTCTACTTACAAATTCTTTTAAGTCTTCACTAGATGATTTCACTCTAAAAAGTCCAACTTTATAACCTGTTGAACTTTCATATAATATTCTTACAACATTTCCTTCTATATAACTATTATTTTCCATGTATTCAATATAACACAAATTAATAAGAAAAGAAAGAGCAGAAAAAAAAAAAGATTACTTAGTTGGTAACCTTTTCATATTTGTTTAAGATTAGTCTTATTCTATAAACTTTTTTCATTTCAAATTTTAGCATATTGCATGGCTTCTTCACTTACTTTTTTCACGAAGCATTTAATCAACTACATGAATAATATAACACATAAAAAAATCAATATTAAAATGAATCAATATTGATTTTAAGATTTTTAATTCCATCATTATATGCTTTTGCTTGAATTAAATTTCTAATAGATTTAGCCACTACTCCTTGCTTACCTATTACACGTGGCATATCACTTTCACTAACTAGTATTTCAAGAATATTATCTTCTTCTGTTTGAAAACGTTTTACTTTAACTAAGTCAGCTTCTTTAGCAATATTTGATACTAGGTATTCAGCAAATTCTTCTATACTCATTATTTGCTCACTTTAGAATCATGAAATTTCTTCATAACTCCAGCTTTACTTAATAGATTCTTAACTGTGTCTGTTGGCATAGCACCATTATTTAACCACTTTAATGCGATTTCTTCATTTATATTAATTTTAGAATCTTCAAGTGGGCTATAAGTACCAACTAATTCGATAAAAGAACCATCTCTTCTATCATGACTATCAGCTGCAACTATTCTATAGAAAGGTCTTTTTTTAGAACCCATTCTTTTTAATCTTAATTTTACCATAATACTTTCCTCCTCTTTGTATGAATATAATACCACTTATTAAAAAAGATGTCAACCTTTTTTGGTTTACATCAAATAATTTTCATTTACTTCATGGTCTACTTTATCATCTATTTCTTCATTTGATATGTCATCTATTATATCAAAGTCTTCATAATTGTTATCCATTATTTGTACTCTTACTTTAGTATCTCCTATTATTTCAATTCCTAAACATTTTTCTATTTCATAATTTATTTTATTATTTGTACTACTTACATCTACTACTGTAGGATTTTTTAAACTAGTTATAATTATTTCTGAATCATTAGTTAATACTTGATCATTATTTAAGTGAACACTAACAATTTCAGTGTAATTAATTTTTCTTGCATCTACATTGGTTTTAGTATTATTATCAAAACTATACCATATGTTAACATCAAAACTTCCTGTAATTTTCACCTTACCATCTATACTTTCACCTTTCATGGTATGATTAATCACCCAACAGCCAAGCACGGTATCTATTTTATCAGTTGTAAAAAGTTCATATTTGTTTCTAAAAGTTTTTTTCCCTTTTCCAATGACAGCTTTTGTAACTATTTCTTTAAACATAGTTTCCCTCCATTACTAATATATGACATATACCTAGAAAAGTTACTTTACAGGTTTGTGTAAATTAAATAGAAAGGATACTTATTATATGTTAGAATATAATTGGTGATATAATATGGATTATAAAGATGTAATTGAAAAAGCTTTTAATGATGATTTTGATAAAGTTAATAGTTATAGATATCAGGATATTATAAATTATTTAAATACTGTAAATGATAGTTTTACTCTTGAAACTTATTTTATTAGTATGGATGATGTACTAAATAAATTAAATAATAATGACTACTTTGTTGATTTAAATATGTATGCTTCAAATAATACTTTAAAGTGTCCTTTTCCATTTGAAAAAGTTATTAAATTAATTAGAGAAAATTTGAATAGAAGTATTACTAAGTTAAATATTCCTGAAGCTATTATTGAAAATGATATTTCTTGGTTAAAAGAATTTAAGAACTTAAGTGAATTAACAATTAGTAGTATTAATTTTTTAAATAAAGAGAATTTAGATTATATAGTTAATAATACAAGTATTAAAAAGCTTATTTTTGAGGCTTATTCTATTTTAATTCCAGAAATTGATGGACTTATTTTAATAGATAATGGGGAAAAGAATATTGGTTATTATAATGGACTAGAATTAGAAAATACTATAACTAAAACAAATAAAAATAGTGTTAGTGTTACAACAAATACATTTGATTTTAAATATATGGATAGTGTATTAAAGTGTAAAAGTGATAATATTAATTTAATAGAAATTAATGGGAATAAAGAAGAATTTAAAATTATGTTTGATGGAAAAGATGTTACTATTGAAGTTTCTTCTAAGAATATGAATATTTCAAAGGATTTTGTAATGTTTTTTAAGAATAAGGGCTATAATGTTAAAGAAGTTATTATTAATATGGAGTTACCTGGTAAAAATATATTAGATAAAGAAAAAATAAAGTATTTAGATTATGACTATGAAGGGTTGGATAAACTTAGTAAAGAAGTTGATTTGAGTGTTAAATTTTCTGTTATTGATATGTCTAGTTATGAAGATTATAGAGGATTAGTTGAAAGCATGAAGTATTATAAAGAAGTTATTACTGATTGTAATTTGTCTCCAGTAGAAAGGTTAACTTTCGCTTATGATTTAGTTAAGTCTTTTTCTTATAAAGAGAGTCCAAATGAGAAGAATGAATCAAGAAATCCTTATAAAATTATTAGAAGTGGTTATATAGTGTGTGCTGGGTATACGGCTATGTTAGAGGAAATTATGTCTAATATTGATGATAAAGTTAGTGTAAGTGATTTTGGTGTTACCTGTTATAATGATGATGGTACTTATGAACACCATAGTCGTGCGATGGCTAGGATAGATGATGATAAATATAATATACATGGACTATATATAATGGATCCTACTTGGGATAGTTATAAGAAAAATGGTAAAGATGTTTTAAAAGAAGACTATAATGCACTTGATTTATATAGATATTTTTTGGTTCCAATTAGTGAATATAACCGAGTATTTCCAAATGATTCTAGTGTTGGTGTTTTTGATTTTAAATATAGAAATTTAAATAATGAGTTAGTTAATAATGAGTTTTTTAATAAAGAACATAATGATTTTGAGTTTAGTCAAGAAATAACTAAAATATATGGTAAAGATACTAATAAAGAAGAGATATTAAAAAGTATTAATAGTCCTAAAATTGAATTTAATACTTTAATGGAGATTATTAAAAATACAAGACTTGCTGAAGGTTATAATAATGAACAAGTTAAAGAAGAGATGGAAAAAATTAAGAGAATTTATGCTAGATTTTATCCTGAAATAGATAGTGTTAATGAAAGTATTAAAAGATAAAAAAAGATACTAATTAGAAGTTAGTACTTTTTTTCTTAGCAACCACTTTCAGTTTCTTCTATTGTGTATGGATTACTTGCAGATGAATTAAAATATTGATAAGATCTAGAGGAATAAGTAATATAAGCACTATTACCATCAGGGCTTACTCCAGTATATAAAAGTCTCACACTTCAATCTTCATTTGTTCTTATTATACGCCAATATATTTCAAGACTTTTCATTTCAGCATATTCATCTTTTATAACACCCAAATATGAATCAGAACAGTTTTCTTCTGTGTTAGAGCTAACAATGTAATATGTTTTATCTTCATCTGTTACTTCACATATTTTACTAGATAAACACTCTTCTTCGTTTACAGGATATTCTGCGTCTTCAGCTCTTCTAACTTTTTGATCATTATACATATATATTTTTTCAGTTCCAAACTTTACCCAGTTGTTTATTGGCGTACTTTCTGTATCTTGTCCAGCAAAATAGTATACATCTGTATTTTCTTCTTGTGCTTTATATAATGTGTTTGCTGTATTTTTTGCTGTATTTGTTGTAAATGGTGTACTAAAATCTGTTCTTTCACTTTTTGTTGGATTATCTTCTAGTATTTTGTCATACAAAGTTAGTACTTTTTTCTTTCTTTTCTTTTATAAATATAGTACCACTTAGTTTCTTATTCATGTCTGCACTTTGATCAACATCCTCATTATTCTTATAAATAAATTCTATAGTATAAGTTTGTGTTACTCCTACTTCTATGCTTGCACTACCTAGTATTGTATCAGTTGCAGTTTCACTTTTTGGTACACCTTTATAATCTGTTGTTGATTACCCACCATTATCACTAGTTATTTTATATTGTAAATATCCTTCGGTTATAAAAGTATTTACTAAGTTTTGTATAACTATTTTATACTTGTAAGTAGCATTACTATCATTCTTTATAGCAAACTTCTTTGTTGTACTCCATCCTGGTTCTATATTAGTACCACTTATACTTCCATCTGTATCAGTAAATATTATTTGTAATTTAGCACTTCCTACTGAGATATTCTTTCCCTTTCCTATTATTTGTGCTGTAAAGTATGCTAGTGTTACACTAAGTACTACTAC
>ENA-OPDT01000043-OPDT01000043.1-human-gut-metagenome-genome-assembly--contig:-NODE-43-length-43676-cov-5.034914_pt1 | contig 43676 bp, 33 predicted proteins | sample MGYA00241627_ERZ501517 | MGnify/ENA primary metagenome ERZ501517 (study PRJEB25962, sample SAMEA2042435) | human gut metagenome | biome: human gut; feature: human-associated habitat; material: faeces... | reverse complement strand
GATAACTAGTACTGATGGTGGATACAATATGACAGATTACTCTTATTTACCAAAAGCTAGTACTAAAGAAGATGTAGCTTTAGCATATGAAGTATCAATTGATAAAGGAAAAACACATACATATAAAATAGAGATTAAGTATGTAAATGATGAATATGTTGATCAAAGTATTGATATGGGTCAAAGTTTGAGTGGAACTATATATATAAGAGAATTTACTAAACCAACAATGAAACTAACTGATAAATTAATGGCTGATAATCCTACAATAGGAACAAGAACTACATTTACAGCATTCACTGAAACAAATACAGGAACTTTGTATAAAGCAACAGAACAAATTGGAACTAATCCAGTAAAGAATGTATACTATTTTGCAGGAGATGCAAAAAATAACTGGGTAAAGTTTGGTAAAACAACAGAAAGTTCATGTACTTATAAAGAAAAAGAAGTATTATTTGCAAATATGACTAATCAAACTACAAAAACTCCAGAAAATGAAACAGAATGTACATCTACAAATATTTGCGATGCTGGTGAAAATGGCTATGCAGTTGGTTTAACCGAGAGTGAATGCTCTAACATTCCTGGTACTAAATGGACAACAGAAAAAGCAACATGGAGCGAGGCAAAAAAAGATATATATTGGAGAATAACAAGAACAAACGCAGATGGAAGTATCAAATTATTATATGCTGGAACTAGTCCTGATACAACTGAGGCTTATATAGGAGAGATCAAATTCAATCCTATATATACTGACCCAATGTATGTAGGATATAAATATGGAACTACAGGTTCTCTAGAAAACAATAGACTAAATACAAATGACAGCACAATAAAAACTTTTGTAGATAATTGGTATAAAAACAATTTAACTGCTTATACAAAGTATTTAAGTAAAGATGCTGTATATTGTAATGATAGAAATCTTGCAAGTGGACAAGCTTATTCAATAACAAAGGTATTTGTATATGCTCCATATGAAAGAATAGAAAAAAATAAACAACCAACATTTAACTGTACAAATATGAGTGACGCATTCAGTGTAAATAACACAAGTGCAAAACTAGATTATCCTGTTGGATTAATGTCAATAGATGAGTTAAGTTATGCAGGAGGAGAATATTGGACAGAATTAACTGCACCATATGCATGGTATTACACTAATGTAAATGGAGAAAGTATTACAGGCAGTACAGATTCCTGGGCCCTTTCCCCTCGCCACTGGAGTGGCGATGTCTCGCTCGTTTGGGGCGTCGTTGGTTCTGGTAATAACCCTGGCGAATTGTTCTACTACGACGTGGTCGACTCGATTGCTGTGCGTCCTTCAGTATCTCTTTCATCTTGTAATCTGATATCCAGAGGAGACGGAAGTCCTGAAAACCCTTACGTTGTTTATACAGGTAGTGGTGTTTGTGAATAGAAGTGTGAACTCACTTCTATTTTTGTATATAAAAAAGTACAAAAACATTGACAACAACTTACTTTTGTAGTAGAATATTGTCCCAACAAGGGGGAAATATGAAAACTATTAACAAAAGAATTACTGAGTATATTCTAGAAATTATCTTTTTAATACTTATAATAATAGTTACAAACATAATATGGAAAAACTTAAGTATTAATAATTACAAAACAACAGCTTATACAAGTAGTAACCTAATATTAGACATAAAAAATATTAATAATCAAATATATCTAACTATTGATAACACAAAAAAACAAGATAAATCTTATACACTATATTTAAAAGTATTAAATAATACTACAGACTTTAAAATAAATATTAATAACAATATAGAAAACATAAGTAATTTAGAAAAACATAAAGAAGGAAATGAAATATATTACAAAATAGATTCTTCAAACATAGAAAGTAATAATAAAAAAGATTACAAATTAGTATTTATTGATAACATAGAAACTCTAGATATATCTTTTGATATAAAAGAAGAAAGCATTTAGTCACATTCTAAATGCTTTTCTATTACACAAATAATCTTATATAATAAAATAGATAAAAACAATAAAACAACTATACCACTCATAACTAAGGTTAAATTAAATACTTGACTACCATATAAAATAAGATAACCTATACCAGCCTTACTAGTAAGAAATTCTCCCATAATTACACCTATCAAACAAAGTCCAATATTAATTTTACATTGATTAATAATAATACCATAATTATTAGGAATAACTAAATTAAACAAAATATCTATTTCACTTGCCTTAAATGATTTAAGTAACTTAACTCTATTTTTATTAGTTCCCTTAAAACCATGAGAAATTGATTGAATACTAGCAATTACACTAATTAAAATAGCCATTAAAATAATACTCTTCTTATTAGCTCCAACCCATATAATTATAACTGGACCAAGTGCAACCTTAGGTAAACTGTTTAATATAGTTAAATATGGGTCAATTACCTTATCAAATGTTTTAAATCTATATATTAATAAACTAAATATTAAACTAACAACTAAAGTAATAAAGAAGGCTATCAAAGTCTCACTAGCAGTAACCCAAATATGATATAACAAATTATCATTAACAAACAAACTAATAATATTATTAACTATCTTAGATGGACAACTAGTAATAAAAGAATTAATAACTTCTTTATAAGCAAGAACTTCCCAAAGTAACAATATACCTATTAATATAAATACTTGTATAAAAACAACTTTAATCTTATTCCTCTTATATTTCCTTATAAATTCTTTTTGTTTATCACTTTCCTTCATCTATATCCCTCCATAACTTATCGTAATAAAGATTAAACAAAGGACTCTTTCTTCTTTCTAATGGCTTTAAAACATCTTGATAATCCATTAAATAAACATTCTTAATCTTACTAGGTCTCTTACTCATAACAATAACCTTTGAAGAAATAGAAGCGGCTTCTCCAATATCATGCGTTACCATAATTGCAGTAATACCTTCTTCTTTTAAAATATTATAAACATCATCACTTACTCTTAATCTAGTCTGATAATCAAGTGCACTAAAAGGTTCATCTAACAAAACCAAATTAGGTTTAGTAGCAATAGTCCTAATAAGTGCAACCCTTTGTCTCATACCCCCAGATAAATCATTAACTTTCTTATTAATAAAATCCTCTAATCCATACTTAGTTAACAATTCTTTAACATAACTAATATTCTCTTTAGTAAGTTTTTTCTCTACCTTAAGACCTAAACAAGCATTATCAAACACACTTAACCAAGGAAACAAAGCATCTTCTTGAAGCATATAACTAACTCTAATATCTTTTCTAAAAGTAACAACTCCACTATAGTCATTATCTAAACCCGCTAATATATTAAGAATAGTACTTTTCCCACATCCACTAGGACCAATAATTGAAACAAACTCACCAGATTTAATACTAAAAGACACATCATTAACAGCCTTAACTTCACCATTTAAACTATTATAACTTTTAAATAAATTATTAACTTTTAAAATCTCATTCATACACAAGAACACCATAACCGGGGTCCTTATCTAATACTCCATTATACTCCATTAAATCTAATAAATTATTATAAGCACCTTTACTTATCTTACTATTATCCCACCAAGAATCAGCCTTTTTATATCTATCAACGACTTTAATTAAATCATTGATATCAGTACTAGAAAACTCTTCCTTAATTACATTAGCAATACTACTTGCATCATTCTCCTTAACAAAAGAAAGGCCTCTATTAATAGCATTAGTAAACTTCTTTATAACATCTTTATTATTATCTAAATAACTCTTTTTAGTATGAAACACAGTATAAGGTAACTCTCCACTTAAAAGTCCTATACTATCTATCACACACCCATAACCTTCTTTTTCTATCATAAGAGCATTAGGTTCAAAAAGATTAACAAAGTCTCCTTCTTTACCTATATAAGCTCCAGTTAAACCAGCAAAATCCACACTTGTATCTACTTTAACTTTATCTTTATCAATATTATTCTTATAAAGTGCATACATAAACACCATTGAAGGCATTCCACCACTTCTACCTGCAAGTACCTTTTTACCTATTAAATCATTAACACTAAAATTATTTTTATACTTACAGTCTCCAACCAAAAATTGTCCATCTCTCTTAGTTAAACTAGAAAAATTTACTAAATAATCTTTTTGATTATTATTATAAACATATATTGTAGCCTCCATTCCAGAAAGCCCTACATTAGCATCTCCACTAAGTACTGCACTAGCAACTTTATCAGCCCCACTTGTTAAAGTCACATCTATGTCTAACCCTTCATCTTGAAAATACCCATTATGAATACTCACATAAAACGGAGCATAAAACACACTATGAGTAACCTCTGCTACTCTAACTTTTTTAAGATTACTATTATCTTTAAAACCATAATAACTACCTAAAAACCCTAAAATAGCCAAAATAAAAATACTTAATACATAATAATATACTTTTTTCATATACCCACCTTTCATTACTATTATATGGATAAATAACTTAATGGTTACAATTGTGAAACTTGAGTGAAAATGATTGATAAAATATTTTAATATTTATATAATTAATAAGAGGGATAAATATGAAATACACACTATACATTATAGCAAGACCAATAATTACATTATTTATGAAACTATTTTATAAAGTTGAAATAATTAACAAAGAGAATATTAGAGATAAAAATGCATTACTAGTAGGGAATCACACTTCTAATTTAGATGCTTTATTAGTAATATCTTCAACAAAAAGAAACATTAGATTTTTAGCAAAACAAGAACTATTTAAACCTGTATTAAAAAAGTTATTCTTAAATGCAGGAGTAATACCCGTTAACAGAAAACAAAAAAGTCCACTATCTATTAGTTTAGCAGAAACTGCATTAAATAATAATGAACTAGTTTGTATATTTCTAGAAGGTACAATAAATAAAACAAATAAAACTTTATTACCATTTAAGTATGGAAGTGTCTCTCTAGCAAGTAAAACATCCTCATTACTAGTACCATTCGTAATAAAAGGAAAATATAAACTCTTTAGAAAAAGTGTATCAATAAAATTCTTAAGTCCATATTATTTAGAAACAAATAATTTAGAACTTGAAAATAATAAGTTGATGAAAATAATTGAAAAGGAGTTAATCAAATGAACGTAGCATATAAAGTTTTAAGAACTATTTTAACACCAATATATAAATTTTATTATAATCCAAAAATAATAGGTAAAGAAAACATTCCAAAAGAAGGAAGTATTATTATTGCAGGTAACCATAAACACTTAATGGACCAATGTAACATAATAATAAGTACAAAAAGAGTAATAACTTACATGGCTAAAAAAGAATACTTTGATAATAAAAAGACAAGTTGGTTCTTTAAAATGGTACATTGTATACCAGTGAATAGAAAAGAAAAGGACCCAACTGCTAAATCAAAAGCAATAAATGTTTTAAATAATGGAGGTGCAATAGGTATATTTCCAGAAGGAACAAGAAACAAAACAAACGAATTACTTCTTCCATTTAAATTTGGTGCTGTATCTTTAGCACAAAAAACTAACTCTTTAATAGTACCTTTTGGTATAAAAGGTTCATACTCTTTTAGAAGTAAAGACCTAATTATTAAAATAGGTAAACCATTTAGCATAGAAAATATGTCATTAGAAACTGCAAATACCTTACTATATAATAAAATATTATCTTTAATTAAATAATGTAAATTTTATACTATACCCCCTACAAAACAAGTAAAAAAAATGTTATAATATTAAATGATAAACTAGAAGGAGGCATTAATGAAGAAGTATTTAATCATATTAACCATAGTTTTAATAAACATTTTATTTGTAGGGGAACTCAATGCCCTTGAAGGCTATACAACAGATACTTATGTAGGTTTAAGAACTGGCCCAGGTACAAATTACGACAGAGTTAAACAAATAAACTCCAAAAACACTGTAATAGACCTAGTTAGTGATGAGTTATATAATGTTGGTGACAAAGCCTGTTCAAGTGGTTGGTATAAATTAAAATATAACAATGAAGAACTTTATATATGTGGTCTATATGTATCGATTGGTACTCCACCTAGTACAGGAAAAGTGGACTATAACACAGAATCATTTGAAGCAAGAATAAACGGAGTAAACATACAACTAAGAAAAGAAGCGTCTTACAGTAGCACACTTTTAACAACACTTTTACCAGGTACAAACGTAAAGATAATTGGTTCAAAAGTTACAGGTTCTGGCTGTGCAGAAGGATTCTATAAAATAACAACAGATAATAATGTGACAGGTTATGTATGTTCTAAATTTGTACTAACAAAAGAAGAAATGACAAAAGAAGATGAAGAATATACTAAATATTTAATAAGTTTAGGTTTTCCAGAAGATTACACACCTTATTTAAATAAACTTCACAGTATGCATCCAAACTGGACATTTAAACCAGTTAAAACTAATTACTATTGGGACACAGTTGTAACAAAAGAAGACGATAATGTTGCTCTTATAAATTATGCAAATGACCTTTACAGAGTAGACAATATTGGCCTAGATGGTGCTAATTGGTACCGTGCCAAAAAAGAAGTAGTTGCTTTTTACCTAGACCCAAGAAACTTCTTAACAGAAAAATTTATATTCATGTTTGAAAGTTTAAAATATAACTATGGAAGTGGAAAAGAATCTTCACTAAATAAAGATAGCGAAATAACAAAAAGATACTATGACACAATTTCAAAAATATTTTCTGGAAGTTTTTTAAACACAGATTATTACAAATTTATTTATATAGATGCAGGATTTCAACATAACATAAGTCCAGTACATCTAGCAACTCGTTCAAATCAAGAAGGTGCAACTAAAGAAAGTTATGTTGCAGTATCTGGTACTTATACAGAATTATATAAAGGTTATAACTTACAAGGACTATATAATTTTTATAATATAGGTGCTTATGCTAGAAGTGGTTATCCAAACCCAGTACTAAATGGTTTAATATATGCATGCGGTTCAAGATGTGGAGGAAACGATACTTATGGTAGACCTTGGAACGAAAGATATAAAGCAATATATGGAGGAGCACAAAAAATTGCAAATAACTATATAGCCGCAGGACAATACACATTATACACTCAAAGATTTAATGTAGATCCATCCGCTCTTGCTCCAAACTTCACAAACCAATATCAAACTAATATCCTAGCACCAACAAGCGAATCAGCAGATGCTTATAGTGCATACAAAGACATGAACTTACTTGATGAACCATTCGAGTTCTATATCCCAGTCTACTTAAACATGCCAAAAACAGTAAGTTTACCAACTACAAAAAGTTCAGTTACAACTTTGGAGAGCATTTCCATTAATGGTAAAACAGTAACCTCTTTTGATAAAGACTTATTAGAACAAACAATATATGTTGAAGATGGATTAGACAAGTACAATATAAGTGTTACTCCAACAAGTTCTAACGTAACAATAACAGGTACTGGCTTAGTTACTCTAACAGGAACAAAAACACTTCATGAAATAACTGTAACAAGTGAAAGTGGTAACTCTAGAACATACAAACTAACAATTATCAAAGTAAAAGATACAACTACAGTAAATGATATAATTAGTAAACTATCAGTTAAAACAAATGATACTCTAATGTTTAATATAAGCTCTGGAACTTTAGTAAGTACACTAATTCAAAGTATAAACAAACAAAATTCAAATGCCATTGTAAACATATATGAGTCAAGTGGTAGTGCTTCTTCTAGTAGTGACTTAATAAAAACAAATCAAAAAATAAAAATAACTGTTCCATCTGGAGAATCAAGAACATACACTTTAATAGTAACTGGAGATACAAGTGGAGACGGAAAAGTAACAATACTTGATTTGCTTCAATTACAAAAACATCTATTAGGTTCTAGTGTTTTAAATAGCGTTCAATTAAAATCTGCAGACACTAACCTTGATGGAACAACTAATATATTAGATTTACTTAGAATACAAAAACATATTCTAGGAAGTATTAGATTATAAAGGAGAATAAAGTATGAAAAAAATTAAATTATTTACATCAATAGTTTTAACAATATTATTAATGTTTACAGCAAGCACTTCTTTAAAAGCAGCCTCAGGAAGCATCAGCGTGCGTTCAAGTAGAAGTAGTTTAGTTGTAGGAAATCAGGTAACTGTAACAGTAACAGTATCAAGTACTTCCCCATTAGGTTCATGGGAATATAGCCTAAACTATGACTCAAGCAAACTTAAACTAATAAGTGGTAACACACATATAGTTGACTATGCATCTAATGGAAACACAAAAAGTGCATCATACACATATACTTTCAAATCAATTTCAAAAGGAAAAAGTACAGTAAGTATAAGTAGTTCAAATGCTTATGCATTTGATGAATCACAAATGAGTTTATCAAATGGAAGTACAAGAATAAGTGCAATAACACAAGAAGAATTAGAAGCAAGTTATTCAAAAAACAATAATTTAAAAACACTTGGTGTAGAAGGTTACACTCTTAACGAAGAATTCTCTTCTGACAAACTAGAGTACTCAGTATCAGTACCAAGTGATGTATTAAAAGTAACACTAACTGCTTCAGTTGAAGATAAAACTGCCTCAATAACTGGCCTAGGAGAAGTAGAAGTAAGTGAAGGAGAAAATAAATTTGAAATAAAAGTAACTGCACAAAATGGAAGTGTTAAAACGTATATATTAAAAGTAAACGTTGAAGATAAAAATCCAATTGAAGTAGTAATAGATAATGTAAAATACACTATTGTAAAACGTGCTAGTACACTAACTGCACCAAATACGTTTAAAGAGTCAACTACAACAATAAATGGTATAGAAGTTCCATCATTCATAAGTGACATAACTAAATACACTCTAGTAGGACTTAAAAGTGAAACTGGAGAAACCAATTTATACATATATGATAATACTAATAATTCGTACACCTTATATAAAGAATTAAAAACTAATGGAATAACATTATTTATAAAAGAACCAAAAGAAACTTTAAAAAACTTTACTAAAACAAACCTAAGCATAAATGAACAAAAAGTAAATGCCTATACTTACAAGGATAGTGATAACTTCTATATCGTATATGGTGTAAATATTGAAACTGGTTTAGAAGGATACTACCAATATGACAAAACTAACAATGCATTTATTAAATATGATAATTCTTTATTAAACGACTTAAATAAAAGAATAGATAACTATTTATTAATCATAATAGTACTAGGAGTAGAAACATTATTATTACTATTAATTCTTCTAATATCTTTCATAAATAACAAAAAAAGAAAAAAGAAAATAAGAAAAATAATGAAAGAAAAATTAGAAAAAGATACTCCTTTAGAAAATAAAAAAGAACTAGACGAAGAAGAAAACAAGGATAATACACTTGAAACAAAAACTGAAGTTTAGTATAATTATAATGCTCAAAGGAGAATAAAAAATGAAAAAAACACTAATATACAAAATACTATCGGGGTTATTTACAACAATACTAATATTAACAACAGGTTTCTTAATATATTCATTATTCTTATTTTCAAACATAGAAACATTCTTTAGAATAATGGCTAGCTTTCTATTAATATTATTAACAATAACACTAGTTTACTCACTTATAAATGCAGTAAAACATAATAAAAAGAAAAAACTAATAATAAGTATTATCTTTTCACTAATACTAAGTATAATAACATTTGTAGTTTCTTTCTACCTTTACAAAGCATATATAGGTTTAGATAAAATTCATAAAGATGAAATAATCTACAGCACAAGTCTTATCTCATTAAAAGAATATAAAATAGATAAAATAACTGGTAAAAAAATAGGTATTATTTCTGATGAAGAAGACATAAGTTTATACATATTACCAAACGAAGTAATAAAAAAATATAACTTAAATAAATCTAACGAAATAGTTAAATATAGTGACTTAATAACTTTAATGAGTGCATTCTTAAATAAAGAAGTAGATTTAATGTTTATAACTTCTAACTATGAATCAAAATTCTCAAACATAGAAACATATGATAAAAATACTAATATATTTGAGATAACTAAGTATGAAAAAACATATAAAAAGAAACATGTAGAAAAAGATACAATTAGTACAAATAACAAAATAACTAAACCATTTACAATGTTACTTTTAGGAATTGACTCTGAAGGAGAAGGAATAAAAACAAGTAGTTCCTTTAATGGTGACACAATAATGTTAGTAACATTTGACCCAGAAACCCTAAGAGCAACCATGTTTAGTATTCCAAGAGATACATATGTTAAAATGGCATGTGGTGGAAGACTAAATAAAATAAATGCAGCAAGTTGGGGCGGAACTAGTTGTATGATCAAAACAGTAGAAAACTTTACTGGATTAAATATAGACTACTATGCAAAAATAAACTTTAAAGGTGTAGTAGACTTAGTAGATATACTAGGTGGAGTAAGAATAGATGTACCAATTGACTTCTGTGAACAAAACTCAGATAGACAATTTGGTGACAAAACAATATGTTTAAATAAAGGCGTACAAACTCTTAATGGTGAACAAGCCCTAGCATTTGCAAGACATAGAAAAACATTACCTTTAGGTGACTTCCAAAGAGGTCAACATCAACAAATGGTTGTAGAAGGAATGATACAAAGTTTAAAAAGTGTAAGAAATGTTAATGATTTCTATAAAATATTAGATGCAATAAGTAATAACATGGATACAAATATGACTACTGAAGAAATGTTATCAATGTATAATGTTGCTAAAAATATGCTTTTAAAAGGTGGAGATGTAAACTTAAATATAACAAAAACATTCCTAACAGGATATGACTTATATGTATATAATGGTTCAAGTTACACTTATACTTTCCAATACTATAAACAAAGTTTAGACGAAATAGTGAAGGCTCTAAAAGTAAGTTTAAATATGGTTAAAAAAGAAGAATTAAAAACATTTGACTTTGACCTAAATATACCTTACGAAAAAACAGTAATTGGAAAAACTTATTATAACGAAGCAAGAAAAGAATTACTTCCTGACTTTACTGAATATAGTTTAGAAGGTGCTAAATCTTACTTAAGTAATCGTGGTATATTTTATGAAATAGTTACTGAAACTGTAAGTTCTCCTGGATATTATGATAATCAAATAATCGGACAAAGCATTCATGATGGAGTATTAGTTGAAACAGTAAGTAGTATTAAATTAGTTATAGTAAAAGTAGAAAAAAATAATGTAGTAGAAGATCCTGAGCCAGTTGAACCAACTGACCCAGTAATTCCTGACCCAGTAAAACCAACTGAACCAGATAGACCTGACGTATCAGAAAGTGAAAACACTGAAGAAACAGAAAACTAGAGAAAACCTCTAGTTTTTTACTTTACTTTTTAGTATAATTAATAATGAGGTGACTTATGAATTTTATAGTAAATGGTTATAACGTATTTATAATAATATTAACAACATTTTTAACATCATTGATACTAACACACTTAATGATAAAAATATCAAAAAATATGAACATAATGGACATACCAAACGAAAGAAGTGTTCACAAAAAACCAACTCCATTACTAGGTGGAATAGCAATATTTCTAAGTTTCTTATTTGGTTTTATATTATTTGGTAATCAAAATCCATTAATGATATCAATACTAATTGCATCATTCTTAATTCTATTATTAGGAATATTTGATGACATTAAACCAATAAAAGCAAGATATAAGTTTGTTATACACATACTAGTAGCCTTAATAGTAGTATTTTATGGAGGTCTAAAATTAACTCATGTAGATATATTTAGTTTATCATTAAACTTTAAATGGATGTCTCCATATATAACAATACTAATAATTGTAGGAATAATAAATGCAGTTAACCTAATTGATGGACTAGATGGCTTATGTGCAGGAATATCTTCTATATACTTCCTAACAATTGGAGTAATCGCTCTAATCCTAAACAAATTTAATGGGTTAGACATAATATTATCATTTATTATGTTAGGAGCAACTTTAGGTTTTTTAGTATTTAATTATCCACCAGCAAAAATATTTATGGGAGACACTGGTAGTACCTTCTTAGGTCTAATGATAAGTGTAATCATGTTATTAGGATTTAAAACAGTAACACTTACTTCATTATTAATTCCATTAGTACTATTAATTCTTCCAATAACAGATACCTTATTTGCAATAATAAGAAGAGCATTAAACAAAAAACCAATTGGACAAGCGGACAAAGAACACATACATCATCAACTATTAAAACACTTATCAACAAGAAAAACAATACTAGTAATTTATGTAGTTGATTTAATATTCAGTGTAGTTAGTATCTTCTATGCAATAGGTAAAAAGAAAGAAATGATAATATTCTATATACTATTAATGTTTATATTACTATACTTAGTATTTAAAACAAACGTGATATTTAAGAAAAAGGAGAATAAAAAATAATGAAAGTTTGCATATTAGGTTCAGGTGCTTATGGTCTAGCATTAAGTACAATATTTAACAAAAACAACTATGAAGTAGTATGCTATTCAAATAATAGAAAAGAAGTTTGTTCTTTAACAAAAACAAGACTAACTCCTAGAATAGAAAACTTTACTATACCAAAAGAAATAAAATTTACTAACAATATAAAACAAGCAGTAAAATCTAGTACTTTAGTAGTAATTGCAGTACCTGCAAGAAGTGTAGATGAAATAACTAAAAAAATAAGTAAATACGTAACTTCAAAAATGCATATTCTAATCGCAACAAAAGGAATAGAAAACAAAACATGTCAGTTTATGAGTGAAGTAGTAGAAAGAAACATAAATACAAGTAAAATTGCTGTAATAAGTGGACCAACATTTGCAAAAGATATAGTTACTTCTTCACCAATAGGTTTATCTCTAGCATCAACAAATTTACTAACAAGAGACTTAGTAAAAACAATGTTAGAAAACGAAACAACCAAAGTAAGAGAAACATTAGATATAATTGGAGTAGAAGTATGTGGTTCAATAAAAAATGTAATGGCAATACTTTCTGGCATATTAGATGGAATGAATACATGTGAATCCACTAAAGCACTATTTTTAACAGAAGCATTAAATGACATAAAAGAATTAATTGATAAACTAGGTGGTAACAAAAAAACAATACTTTCTTTTGCAGGATTTGGTGATATTCTAATGACTTGTACAAGTACCTCTAGTAGAAACTTCACATATGGAAAACTTCTTGGTGAAGGAAAGTATACTCTTGCAAATGATTATCAGAAAACAACAACAGTTGAAGGCTTATACACACTGAAATCAATGAAAGAGTTAATAAAAAAAGAAAAAGTAAAAATGGAAGTAATAGATTTAATAAGTGATATAGTTTTAGGAAAAAAAGATATAAACAACATATTAACATTTTTAATCGAAAAATAATTATTATACACATAAAAGGAGCTTATGCTCTTTTATTTTTTTAAAAACGTTATATTGATAAAAAAAGATGTTTATGATAAAATATAAATACAAAGGTAACTACATGAAGAGGTAATGTTTAGAAAAAAGTATAAGTTACATGAGTGCAGTAATATCAAGATGTCGTTAAAATTTGAAAAATATATAATACTCCAGAAGTATATTATATATAAAATAAAAAAGGAAGGAGGAAATCAAATGTAATTATAAAGAGATAATGTTATTATAGGTAAGGAGGAAAAATGAAAAAAAATAAAATAACATTAATTTTGATAATAATCACATCAGCTTTGTTTATCTATGTTGACGATGTACAAGCGTCATGTCAAATTAAATCCGGATGTTCATATACAGAGGGAAGATATTGTAGTGTTACAAACAAACAATTAACATGGATATCTCAATTCACAAAATATACACAAGTATTTACTAGTGCAGTAACAGAATGGAATAATAAAAAATTAGTTAGAATCAGCAGCGGATTTGATGTAAAAGTAAAAGATTACTATGAGGTAAGTTCTTTTGCAGGTGATACAATTACAGGTCAAATATCTTTCAATACTTACGTTATGGACACATACACTCCCGCTCAGAAAAAAGGAACTGCTATGCATGAGTTGGGACATGCACTTGGATTAGCTCATAGAGATGTTAATCAAACTCAAGCAATTATGTCAACATTTGGCCCTCATACGTCGGCCAAAATAACATCTTTAGATATGCAATCTTATAATTGTTTATGGAAATAGGAGGAAACATGAAAAAGAAAATTATAACTTTATTAACTATAACAATCATTATTACATTATCTCTAATATTTGAGAAAAACATAAAGGAAAGATATAGAGTAGATACTAATAATTCATTTAACAAAAATAATACAAACATTATTTATAGTGCTGGTACATTTAAGATTAATCCATTTAATATAAATGAAGCAGTTGAAGAAGTCGATTACATTTTTATAGGAAAAGTTGATAAATACTTAGGAAGCTATTATAATCCAGAAAAAAATATTATGGTTTATAGTAATTATTTAGTAGATATTTCTAAAAATTTAAAAGGAAATTTAATCGACAAAGTGCAATTAGATATGTATGGTGGTTATAACGATAGTGACTTGTATTTAATAAGCGAAGGAGATTATGTAGATGAGTTACTTATTCCTGGAAAAACATACTTATTCTTAGCATATGGAAAAGTTGATGGTGGATTGCATTTACTAGAGTTGAATGGAAGCATTGAACTTGATGATGCTAATAAAGATGAAATAATAAATAATTATAAACAACAAATGAATAAATCAAACATAAAACTAAATACAAGTGAAAGAAAAAGATATAAATCAAAATACGAATTATAAAAAATTAAAAAAAGAATTATCTTTGATAAAACATTGATTTTATGTCATTTTGAATTAATAATTTTTCTAAGATTAATTACTAAAAGAGCTTATGCTCTTTTATTTTTATCTATAATTTGATAAAATATATTAAGTGGAAGTGAGACTATGATTATTTATTATATATTATTATTTTTATCAAATATATTATTAAGTACTAGTTACTATGTAAAAACAGTACTATTAAAAACAAACTTTTTTCAATTAATATATTATTTTGCAAATGGAAAAGAAGGTGTAGGAAACATAACATCTGTAATAGAAATTATAAAAACATGCTTATATTTCTTTTTAACATCAAGTGTAATAACTATATTACCAATATTAATAATTAAATATTTTAAACTATTACCATTAAAAAAATTCATAAAAAAATACACAATAATATTATTAGTATTTAGTACACTTTTAACATTAAAAAATTACCAACTTGATAAATACATTTATTACAAATTAAAGAAAACTAATATATATGAAAAATATTATGTAGATACAAACAAAGTTAAAGTAACTGCACCTAGTAAGAAAAACAATTTAATATTAATATATTTAGAAAGCATGGAAACTAGTTTAATCTCAAAAGAAAATGGTGGAACATTTACTACTTCAAGAATCCCCGAGTTAGAGACTATTCTAAAAGAAAACACAAACTTCTCAAATACAGACAAATTTGGAGGACCAGAAAACATAACAGTTGCAAGTTTTACAATGGGTTCGTTAGTCTCATCAAGTTCTGCTACTCCAGTAGACATAAACTTATTTAGAGGCTATTCTAAAAAAAATATACCACTAAAAAATATTAAAACATTAGGTGATATACTAAAAGAAAATAATTATAACTTAAAATTAATACAAGGAAGCCCAGCATCCTTTGCAGGAACAGACTTGTATTACAAAGAACATGGTAATTATGAAATAATAGACTATAATAAAATGAAAGAAAAAAAATATATAGATAAAGATTATCAAAAATGGTGGGGAGTAGAAGATAAAAAATTATTTGAAATAGCAAAAAAAGAAATACTAAAATCTAGTGAATCAAATAAACCATTTGCAGTTACTTTATTTACTATGGATACTCATTTTAAAGATGGCTATTTAGATGAAGACTGTATGAACAAATATGAAACAAATTTATCTAATGTATATGCTTGTTCAAGTAAACGAGTAAGTGATTTTATTAACTGGATTAAAAGTAATGACTTTTATAAAAACACAACCATAGTAGTACTAGGAGACCATTTAACAATGCAAAATAGTTACTATAATGGATACAAAAACTATAATAGAACTATCTATAATGCATTTATAAATTCTAAACAAAAAGAACAAAATAACAAGAATAGACACTTTAATAATTTTGACTTATACCCAACAATATTAGCAAGTTTAGGTTTTGAAATAGAAGGAAACAAACTTGGTTTTGGAACTAATTTATATAGTGGAGAAAAAACTCTTAGTGAAAAGTTAGGTAGTTCATACGTAGATAAAGAATTATTAAAAAGAAACCAATTCTATGATTAATTTACATATTTAAAATAACATGGTATAATAGTTACCGCAAAAAGAAAAATTATAAACATTGGTACTGATTCAAAACCAAAATAGACAAAAAAGTAATAACAATAAAAAATGAATAAAGAAAGTAGGAATAATTATGTTAAAAAAAATAAAACCAATTGGAGTATATAGAAAATGTGACTGGGTAACAATGACTGGAACTGCTTCAGCAATATTTGGAATAATATTAGCTAGTAATGGAAAAACAATGTACGCAATATTTGCACTTATATTTTCAGCAATATGTGATGCTTTTGATGGTGTAGTTGCTAGAAAATTTAAAAGTCTTAAAGATTATGAAGTATATGGTATAGAATTAGACTCATTAAACGATGCTATTGCTTTTGGAGTATTACCAATGATGATAGTAAAAAACATGTCTTATAATAACATTTACACAACTATAATAAGTATCTTCTTCTGTATCACAGGAGTAATTCGTCTAGCTTACTTCAACATGTTATCAACAACTAAAAAAAGTAATGGAAAAGAATTTATTGGAATGCCTATCACTTGTAGTGCTATAATAATTCCACTTGTTTACTTTATAACATTCCTAGTAGGTAAAAATTATAGAAATATAATATTTCCAATAACTCTTTTAATAACAGGTATTCTTTTCATAACACCAATAAAATTAAAAAAACTAACAACAAGAGAAAAAGCAATGTTATCAATTATAGGAATACTTGCCATAACAATAACAATAATAAAAATATGGTAGGAGTAAAACATGAAAAACTTAAATAAACAAAAATTAATTAACATAACTATGATTCTATATGTATTATCTATATTACTAGATCTACATATATTTTATAACCCAGTATCAACTCTAATAAGAATAATTTTTATATCACTAATATTCCTAATAATATTTATAAAATACTCTACTAAAAAAGAAAAAAAATTATTAATAACTTATTTTATATTATTACTAATTTATATAATACTTCACTTAGTTAGCACATCTAATTTTAAAGTAGAAACAAACTATAACTTATATGAAGAACTATTATACTTCATAAAAATGTCTATGAACATACTAATAATTTATTCAATATATAAACTAAGTATATCTAAAAATAAATTTTATAAATTAATAGAAATATCTGCATTTATAATATCTTTTTCTATAATAATTACAAACATATTTAAAATAGGTTATACATCCTATAATTTTCAACATCCAAAATATAACATATTTGAATGGTTTTATAAAAATACAAACTTCTTAGAAGCATCTACAAAAGGATTCTTTCATTTAACAAATCAAATATCTGGAATACTTTTACTATATATTGGAGTACTATTACTAAGTATTAAAAATAAACAAAAAATATTTAACACAATAACGCTAACACTTTCAGTAATAAGTATGTTTATGCTAGGTACAAGAGTATCTTCTTATTCAGTATTTATAATATTAGGTATCTCATTAATTGCATACATTTTAACAAGTATAAAAGAAAGTAAAATAAAACTAAGTATAATCTTAACACACATAATACTTTTGTTAATGAGTATATTACTATATAAGTACTCTCCGCTTCAAAGTAGAAATGCCTACTATAACGAATTATTTAAAGAAAGAGAAGTTAACAGAAGTTCAATTACTATTGAAGAAGCCCTTAACCTAAGTGATAAAGAATTTAAAAAATTATTATTAAACTATAACATAGTACCTGAATTTTATAATAAATACTATCCACTTGAAAAAGATAGAGATTTCTATGAAGAATATATAAGTAGAAATACAACTAAAATAAATGATACAAGATACTTAGAAGCATCTATAATAAAAAGAGTAAAATCACTTAACAATAATAATAAAGACAACATATATGGAATTGGTTATAACAGAATAATGAACATATTTAACATAGAAAATGATTTTATTATGCAGTACTATTCAGTAGGTTATATTGGAGTAATAATGCTCTTAGGAGTATATGTAGTAATATTAATATATTTATACTTAAAAACATTATTTAACTTAGAAAAATACTTTACTTATGAAAACGGAATGCTTTTATTTATCACAACTTACTACTTAATATGTTCATTCTATACTGGAAACATTCTAAATGCAATAAGTACAATATTACCTTTATCATTTGTAATGGGTTATCATTTATCAATAATGAATAAAAAAGAAAAAGAAGATTTTGAATACTTTATAGGTTTTAAAACTAGTACAAAAAATATTGAAGAACTAACTGATGAAATAATGTCTAGTGAAAAACAAAATATTATATATAATATAAACCCATTAATATTAATGAATTTCTATAAAGATATAAAAAGTGTAGATGAATTTAATAAAGAAAATTATAACATACCAGATGGTAATGGAATAGTTTTATCTAGTAAACTAACAAGTGGTAACATAAATAAATCTATTCCAGGAGTAGAATTATTTGAAAAAATTTGTCATTTTTCAGTAAAGAAAAAATATAAAATATATTTATATGGTGCTAAACAAGGATCTGTTTATAATACTAAAGTAGGTTTAGAAACTAAATATAAAGGTATCAAAATAGTAGGTTTTAAAAATGGATACATTAGTGAAAAAGAAGCAGTAAATGATATAATAAAAACAAAACCAGATATATTATTTGTAGCCTTAGGTAGTCCTAAACAAGAAAAATTTATAATGAAAAACAAAAACAAATTCAAGAATATTAAAATAATCATGCCAGTTGGTGGAACATTTGATGTAGTTAGTAAAAATACTCTAAGGGCACCTCTTATATATAGAAATCTTAAATTAGAATGGTTATATAGAATGATTAAAGAACCAAAAAGATTTAAACAACTTGGTACACTTTTTAAATATATGTTAACCATATTATTCTTAAATACATATTATAATAGAAAGGCTAAATTCTAGTCTTTCTTTTAATATATATAAAATTATGCTATAATTAAAAAAGCAAAGGAAAAAAATATGAAAAAAATATTAAATAAACAAGAAAAATTTATTAAATACTGTATATTTGGAGTTTTAATAAGTATAATAGAAATACTATTATATTGTATATTTAGTAAATTTATTAATTTAGAACCATTAATCGCAAATAGTATAGCATTTATATTATCTGTATTAATGTCTTACCATGCAAATTCAAAATACGTATTTAAAACAATATTTATAAGCAAAAAATCAAAACTAAAAAGATTTTACTTATTCTTAGGAACAAGAACTATGGGATTATTTATTGATTCATCAATACTATACTTATTATTAGAATTAAACTGTCCAAATATAATATCAAAAACTATTTCTTGCATATCTACAACACTTGTAAACTATTATATTGGAAAATACATATTCAAATGAAAGAAAGATATCACTAAAATATTATAAGTGGTATTTCTTTAAATACAAAAAATAAAAAAACATAACTAAAATTAGTCTTTTTCTAGTATTATCTTCCAATATTTGATATAATAAAAAATGTTAAAGGAGTCTAAGATGAAAAGAATAATCAATAATCTAATATATAGTATAAAAAAATATAAATTTCTATTAGAACAATTAGTAAGTAGAGATTTTAAAGTAAAATATAAAAGAAGTGCACTAGGAGTAGTATGGAGTTTATTATACCCAGTACTTATGATGGCAGTAATGGCAGTAGTATTTTCAAACGTATTTAAGTTTTCAACCCCAGGGGTAAGTTATTTAGCATATCTAATGATAGGACTTACTTACTTTAACTATTTTACTGAAGCATCAAACCTAGCAATGAGTAGTGTAGTAGCAAACTTCCCTCTTATTAACAAAGTATATATGCCAAAATATATATTCCCACTTTCTAAATGCATATTTGTAGGAATAAACTTCTTATTAACACTAATTCCTTTATATGCAGTAATAATACTAACTGGTACAGGACTTAACTGGGGACACTTGTTACTTCCATACTCTTTTATTTGCTTATTCATGTTCACATTAGGTATGGGTTTCATATTATCAACAATAGCAGTTTTCCTAAGAGATATGTTCTACATTTACGGAATAATAACAACCATATGGACTTACTTAACACCAATAATGTATGATATAAAGCTAATATCAAATCCAACATTACAATTCTTAATGAAACTAAACCCAATGTATCAAATAATAAATTTTGCAAGAACAATAATACTTTATGGTAATATTCCTACAATTGGACAATTCCTAGGTTGTGCTGTATCAGGTGTAGTAACCCTTTTAATTGGCATGATTCTATTTAAGAAAAAACAAGATAAATTTATATATTATGTATAAAGGAGGTTAACATGGAAGATATAATGATTAATGTTATAAACGTATCAATGAGATTTAACTTAGGTATCGAAAAAGGTTTCTCAATAAAGCAAGGATTCGTTGATATGTTTAATAAAGAAAAAAAGCATAAAAAGAAAGAAGAATTTTGGGCCCTTAGAGATGTTAATTTTCAAGTTAAAAAAGGTGAAGTAATCGGCTTCATTGGTTCAAATGGTGCTGGAAAGTCAACTCTACTTAAGATAGTTGCTGGAGTTATGAAACCCACAAAAGGTAGAGTAGATAGTTATGGTAACATCTGTCCAATGATAGAACTAGGAGCAGGTTTTGACCCTCAACTAACAGCAAGAGAAAATATTTATCTAAATGGTGCAGTAATGGGTTACACTAAAGAATTAATAGATTCTAAATTTAATGAAATAGTTGAATTTTCAGAATTAAAAGACTTCTTAGATGTACCAGTACAAAACTTCTCATCAGGTATGGTAGCGCGCTTAGCCTTCTCAATTGCAACAATTGTAGAACCTGAAATTCTAATAGTAGATGAAATACTTTCAGTTGGAGACATAGCTTTCCAAGCAAAAAGTGAAAGAAAAATGCTTTCAATGATTAATGGAGGTACAACTGTATTATTTGTTTCCCATTCAATTGAACAAATCAAAAAAATGTGTGACAGAGTAGTATGGCTAGACCATGGAAAAATGATAAAAATGGGTGGAAAAGAAATTTGTGATGAATATAAAAAATATATGGAAAGTAAGTAGGTGTAATAATGAATTTGTTAAATAAGAAAATATACAAATATAAAGGGGAAAAAACATTTTATAAAAAGAAAAAATCTTTTTTTGAAATTTTTAATAATGGTAATACATATGGATTTTATATTATTCCTAAAATAATAAAAGCAAAAAGCGATTTTTTTGAAATTTATTATGAAGGACAGTCTATAGAGGGGTTATCTGCTAATTTATGTGTATTTAATTTAAAAAAACAATTGATTGGTGAATTATCATTAAATTCAAAAAATGCTATTAATGTTAATAAAGGGGATAATTATATTTTTGCTATAAAAGTATTTCCTCATTCATCTGTAAAAATAAAAAAAATAGTACTTGAAGAAAGTTTAAAAACTGAAGATGATTTTATGTTTGAGAATATTGATAATGATAATAAAATTCTTGTAATTACACCATCATATCCTTCATTAGAAAATAAATATTTATGCGGTTTTGTTCATTCGAGGTTAAAATCATATAAAGATCATGGTATTAATTTTGATGTGGTATGTTGCCATAATTATAATGGAATTTGTAAATATAATTATGAGGGGATTGATGTTTTAAGAGTTAATTTTAGCAATTTAAGACAGATTTTACAACATAAAAAATATGATAAAATTTTAGTTCATTTTTTTGATGATCTATATGCTAAAGTATTTGATGCTTGTTATCTTGATGAAACAGAATTATATTTATGGGTTCATGGCCCAGAAACATTGTATTGGGACTGGAGCAAATTTACTACTGAATATTTTAAAAATGAACAACCATTATCATATGACTTAATAAATAAATTTAAGAATAATGATGAAATTATAAGAAATTATAATGAAAAAAGTAATGTTCATTGGATTTTTGTTTCAAATTGGATAAAACAACATAGTGAAGAATTAATAAAAATAAAATTTAAAAACTATGATGTAATTCCAAATATTATTGATTCTGAAACTTTTAAATATGTAGAAAAAAATCCTGAACAAAGAAAAAATGTGTTTTTAATAAGAAGGTTTGATGATTGTAATAAATATGCAATTGATTTAAATGTTAGAGCAATTCTTGAATTAAGTAAAAGAAAGTGTTTTGAAAATATGAATTTTAATATTTATGGTACTGGAGATACTTATGATAAATTAATAGAACCTTTATTAAAATTTAAAAATGTTCATTTCTATAGGGAATTTTTAACACATGAAGAGATTGCTAAAAAACACAAAGAAAATGGAATTGCTTTTTTCCCAACAAGATATGATGCACAAGGTGTTTCGATGTGCGAAGCAGCAATGTCAGGGCTTGCAGTTGTTACATCAGATAATGATGCAGTAAAAGAATTTTTGCCTAAAGATAAAATATATGCAAATACAGAAAATTATGTTGAATATGCAGATATTATAGAAAATCTATATAATAATCCTGAATTGTTTAAAAAGATTTCTAAAGATTGTCATGATTCTATATATAATAAATGTAATTTTAATGAAACAACTGGTAAGGAAATTGAATTATTTAAACAAACAAAAAAATTAGATATTACAAAGAAAAAAATAATTAAAGAAAAACAACCAATATTATCAATAGTTATACCTTGTTATAATGTTGAAAAATATATAGAAAAAACTATATCAACAATAGTGGCATGTAAAAATGCTGATAAAATAGAAATTATTCCAGTAAATGATGGTTCTAAAGATAATACTGCAAAAATTATTAATAGATTAATAAATGAATATAGTGAAGATAAAAAAACTTCAATATTTAACTTTATCGATAAAGAAAATGGTGGACATGGTTCAACTATAAATGCAGGATTAAAAGTTGCCACTGGTAAATATTTTAGAGTAATAGATGGTGATGACTGGATTAATTCACAAGAAATGGATAAATTAATTGATAAACTAGAAAATGAAACATCTGATATAGTTATAACTGATTATTCTGAAGATTTAGCATTTTATAATATTTTAAATCATAAAAAAATATATGATTTTATGATTCCTAATATTAATTATGATTTTGAAGATTTGTGTATTCCAAACTACGGATTTGGTGAGTGGGGGCCAATTTTAGCTACGGGAAATTATAAAACAGAAGTTTTAAAGAAAACTAATTTTAAACTATCTGAAAAAAGCTTTTATGTTGATATGGAATATAATATTTATTCAATAGAAAAAGCTAAAACAATTACATATTACCCTTATGATATATATAGATATTTTATTGGTAGATCTGGTCAGTCTGTTAGTAAAGAATCATTTATAAAAAATAGATTTCAACATGAAAAAGTGTTGCTTAATATGATTACATATGTTGAAAATAACAAAAATATATCAGAGTTAAAAAAACAATATATTTATGAAAAACTAATTAATCCAATGGCAAATGCTCATTATATAATACTTACTGAATATCAAAAAAAACCAAGAGAATTTAAAGCATTCGATAAATTATTAAAAAGTCATCCAGAAGTATATTATTCAAAAATAGTAACAAGAAAATTTATTAGACTAAACAGAAAGACAAATGGGTTAATACTTCCTATTAGTCCATTAGTAATAAAATTGTATAAGTTTGTTAGGAGGAATAGATGAAAACTAAATATTTAATTATTGGCGCTGGTATATCCGGTTTGACCTTTGCAAGTTATTGCAAAGAAAATTACCTAATTATTGAAAAAGATAGTGAAGTTGGAGGATATTGTAAAACTCATTATAATAAAGATTATGTATGGGATTATGCTGGACATTTCTTTCATTTTAAAACTGATGAATTTAAGAAAAAGTTTATTGATAGTTTGGATAAAAATGATTTTGTTACGCAAGATAAAAAAACATATATTTATTTTGATAACGCTTTAGTTGATTATCCATTTCAAACAAATATCCATGAATTATCTAAAGATAAATTCATAGATTGTTTATATGATTTATTTAATAAAGAAGAAAAAGAAATTTATGATAATTTCTTAGATATGTTATATGGAAAGTTTGGTAAATCTATTACTGAAATGTTTTTAAAACCATACAATGAAAAATTATATGCTTGTGATTTAACTAAGTTAGATAAAGATGCAATGGGAAGATTTTTTCCTTATGCTGATATAAAAGCTATTATTAAAAATATGAAGGATTCTAAAAATACTTCATATAATAATACTTTTATGTATCCGAAGAAAGGTGCTCAAGTAATAATTGATATATTAATGGAAAATGTTAATAAAGATAACATATTACTTAATACTATGGTAGAAAAAATAGATTTAGAAAAACATGAAGCTAAACTTAATAATGGGGAAGTTGTAGTGTTTGATAATTTAATTAATACTTCACCATTTAATACTTTCTTAAAATTAACTAATAATTTAGAATATAATGAACTTAGTGATAGATTAACTTATAATAAGGTATTAGTATTTAATTTAGGTTTTAATAAAAAATCTAAATATAATAAAGAACACTGGATTTATTTTCCTGATAAAGATATTAATTTTTATAGAATTGGTTTTTATGACAATATATTAAATTCTGATAAGTTAAGTATGTATATTGAAATTGGTTATCCAAAGGATGCTGTGATAAGTAAAGAAGAAATTGATGATGAATTAAATAAGACATTAAAGAACTTAAAAAAAGTTGGTGTTATTGATGATTCATTTGAATTAGTTGCTTATGAAAGTATTGTTATGAATCCAGCGTATGTACATATTGATACAGAAAATGATAAATTAGTTAGAAAAATAATGAACGATTTAAGTGAAAATAATATTTATAGTATCGGTAGATATGGTGCATGGACTTATTGTTCGATGGAAGATTGTATGTTAGATGCAAAAAACTTATCTAAGAAGATATAAAGGAGGCCCATTCTTATGTTAAAAAAAATCATAAGATTTATAAGAAATTGTAATACTTTTGTTAATGTGTACTCAAAAAAGATTGATGAGATAGAGAAAAATGTAAATTCTTTATCCAATGATTTTATAAATGCTAAAAATAATGCGAAAGATGATTTATTAAAAATGGAAGAACAAATTAAAAATTTAGATTATGTAAATTTAGAATATATAAATCTACACACTGATGTATCAAAAAACAGAGTGTTAATTGTTGGGTTTTATGGAGCTCCTAATTTAGGAGATGAATTGATGCTATTTTCGATATTAAATAAACTCTCACCAATTGATAGCGGTTTAGATATAACTGTGATGATGTCTGAAAATTTTAATTTTGATATAACTGATTATCCAAAATGTAAAATTATTCATTATCCTAAAAACATTATTGATATTAATATATTAGCAAATTATTATGATACTGTAATTATTGGTGGCGGTGCTTTGCTTGATGATACGGATTATACTTTAAATAGTAATATGCTATCATTACCTACAACACTTATTAATTTATCATATAGGATGATTACTTGTAAAAAAAATGTTATTCTTTATGGCTTGAGCTCTAGTTATGAACTTAATAATAAAGAGTTTATTAGAAAACTAAATTATATTTCAAGTAATGCCAACTATTTTTCCTTAAGAGATACTAATAGTTTAAAGATTTTAAATAAATGTGGTATTAATACTAATAAAATAAGGATAGTCCATGATTTAGCATATACACTCGATTATTGTAAATATAATAAAACTTTAAAAAATGATTCATGCACAAGAGTTGGTTTAATTTATGTTTGTAATGAAAATAATTATGATAAATTGTGTGAACTTACAAAAAATATTGTTAAGTATTTTAAAGAAAAAAAACAGGATTATAAAATAGTTATGATACCATTTTATGAATATTTAAATAATGATACAGGTTATTATAAAAAAATTATTGAATACTTGAATGATAAAAACATAGAAAATTTGGATTATACCAGTAATGTTGATGAGGTATTTAATACTATTTCAAATTTAGATGTATGTGTAAGTATGAGATATCACGGAACACTTATATCAAATATGTTGGGAGTTCCAACGTTGAATTTGTTATATGACATTCATAAACATTACAAAAATAAAGTTGGATATTTATATGAAAATTACGGCTATAAAAATTATCAAGTGAATTATTCTTCAACAAATAGTGAATTATTTATAAATACTTTTGATAAATTATGTAAGCTACAGAAGAATAAATTATTAAGTAAACAAGTTAATAATGAAGCTAATCAACAAATAGATGAAGTACTTAAAAAATTTGTTTTAAAAGAAAGTAAGGTGAAATAATGAAAAATATTTTTGTTACTGGTTGTGCAGGTTATATTGGAAGTCACACCTGTGTTGAATTATTAAATGAAAATTATAACGTTATTGGGCTAGATAATTTTAGTAATAGCAAAAAAAATGTACTTGATAATATAACGAAAATTACTGGAAAAGTCATTAATTTTTATGAAGGCAATATGCTCGATAAAGACTTGTTAGATAAAATATTTAATGAAAATGAAATAGATGCAGTTATTGATTTTGCTGCATTCAAATCTGTCGGAGTTAGTGTGAGTAAACCACTTGAATATTATATAAATAATGTTAGCAGTGTTTTAACATTATTAAGTGTTATGAAAAAACATAATGTAAAAACTTTAGTGTTCAGTAGTAGTGCCACTGTCTATGGTGATTCCAAAATAATGCCAATTACTGAGGAGTGTAAAACAGGCAAAACTACTAATCCTTATGGGACAAGTAAATTATATTGTGAAGGAATACTACAAGATTTATATAAGTCGGATAATGAGTGGAATATTTGTATATTTAGATATTTTAATCCAGTAGGAGCTCATAAATCCGGTTTGATAGGAGAAGAACCTAATGGTATCCCAGCTAATTTAATGCCTTTTATTTCTAAAGTTGCGACCAGAGAATTAGAAATATTAAGTGTATTTGGAAATGATTATAACACAATAGATGGTACTGGAGTAAGAGATTATATACACGTCGTTGATTTAGCAAAAGCCCACGTAAAAGGTATTGAAAAGCTCAATATGGATAAAAAAGGAATGCATATTTATAATCTTGGTACTGGAAGAGGATATAGTGTTTTAGAAATGATTAAAGCATTTGAAATAGTCAATGGAGTTTTTGTTCCTTACAGGATCGTAGGAAGAAGACATGGCGATATTGCTATATGTTATGCAGATCCATCAAAAGCTCAAAAAGAGCTTGATTGGAAAGCTGAATTGGAATTAGAAGACATGTGTAAAGATGCTTATAATTTTACAAAGAGATTATTAAAATGACCGGAGTAATGAGTATATTTGGAACAAAGTTAAGCATATGAGAAAACTAACTGACAGTAAAAAAATAAGGTGTTAAAGCATTAAAATAGACGCCTTTTTGGATAAAAAGAAAGAAGTGATAACAAATGATAAAAGTAATGAGTATATTTGGAACAAGACCAGAAGCAATTAAAATGGCTCCTCTTGTTAAAGAATTAGAAAAGAGAAAAGAAATTGAAAGCATAGTTTGTGTAACTGCACAACACAGAGAAATGCTAGATCAAGTTTTGGAAACATTTGATATTAAACCAGATTATGATTTAAACATTATGAAACAAGGCCAAACATTAAGTGAAATAACTTCCCGAGCCCTATTAGGTTTAGAAGAAGTAATAAAAGAAGTTAAACCTGATATAGTTTTAGTACACGGTGATACTACAACAACATTTGCTGGTGCATTAGCCGCATTTTATAATCAGGTTTCTATTGGCCATGTAGAAGCAGGATTAAGAACTTATGATAAATATAGCCCATTTCCTGAAGAAATGAATAGACAAATGGTAGACTCTATGACTGATTTATATTTTGCTCCTACCAAAATAAGTAAAGAGAACTTACTTAAACAAAATATTTCTGAAGATAAGATATATATAACAGGTAATACAGCAATTGATGCTATGTCTACTACAGTTAAAGAAGATTATACTCATAAAGAATTGGAATGGATAAAACCAGGTGAAAGGATGATTCTTCTAACTGCTCATAGAAGAGAAAATCTAGGGGATCCTATGCGTCATATATTTAAAGCAATAAGAAGAATAGTAGATGAGTTTGATGACGTTAAAGTTATTTATCCAATACATTTAAATCCGCTTGTTAGAAACATTGCTAATGAGATATTTAATGGATGTGACAAAGTTAAATTAATTGAACCATTAGAAGTATTTGATTTTCATAACTTTCAAAACAAGTCTTACATAATTTTAACAGACTCAGGTGGTATCCAAGAAGAAGCACCAAGTTTAGGTAAACCAGTACTTGTTTTAAGAGACACCACAGAAAGACCTGAAGGTATAAAAGCTGGTACTTTAAAATTAGTTGGAACAAATGAAGAAACAATATACACTGAAACTAAAAAATTATTAACAGACAAAAAAGAGTACGATAATATGAGTCATGCATCTAACCCATATGGAGACGGGCATGCTAGTGAAAGAATAGTAAGTTCTATAATTTCTTGGTATAAAAATACAAAATAATATAGTCTTTATCACTAATATTTGGTATAATCTTTAGTTTTGCAGCAAAACTTTGCAAAGCGTTATAAAAAAAGGGCAAAAGCCCTTTTTTGAGTGTTGTACTATTTTAATAATTATTTAATATTTCAAAATTTTTTTAATTTTTTCTCTTGTATTATATTTCATGTCTAGGTTTATTTGGAATTTTCTGTTTAAATATTGTATTTCTAGTTTGTTTCCTATAAATTTATATAAATTACCAGCTTCATGTGTACATTTAAAATTTTTCATCTTCGTTAATTTTTGATGTATTTAAAGAAAGTTCTGTACTATTTGAAACAGCTCCTGTTTCTTTATCAAATTTAATGTTATTTATATACCATACTTCTCCGTAAGAAGTTGCTCTTGTGTAAGTACCTGGATTTTTAATTAGATCTTTTGCTTTTTCAATAAGCATTTGTCTGTCTATTTTTTGCTTATCAGCATATTTTTGAGAATAATAAATCATTTGCTTTTGGTCGACAGTTATTGATTGCTTCTTTTTATTACCATTCTTTGTTAATCATTTATCATCTCTAGTTATATACATTTTCTTTGGATATACCCTGGATTTGAGTTTTAAAATAATTTCATTACCATCTTCGTAAATTATTTTATCCTAGTATAGTCATCATTTAAAATTCATTCTTTAAATTCTTAGCCAGCACCTCTGACAGATTGTTCATAAATATAACCATCTCTGTTCTTTTTATCTAGGTCAATACCAGCCGTTTTAATCATATTATCAGAACAATTAAGACATTTGTCTGCAAATACAATTACTTTATCAATATAGAGTCACCATTTAATCTTTTTAATTTCTGGAACTAAAGTTTCTTTTTTCAGAAGCGCTGTCTGAAATAGATTGTAAGATATTGGGAAGCCTTGTTTGTCAAACAATAATCCCATTTCAACGATAGGGTCAGGACGATGATTTTTTTAGGGCCCCTTTTTCTTACCCCATTTTTAACAAAAAATCTGACATAGTTTTAAAGAACGATATAAATCATCGAGACTTAAATCAAATGGTTCAAAAAATTGATTTTTATGTTCATGAGTATATTTAATACTTCCTGGGTCTAAAATTCTAGAATAAGTAAGTAATTTACAAGCTTTAGATAGAGAATACTCAATATTGTTATTATATTGTTTATTCTTTAAAATAGCTGTAATGTTTAAATCTTTGAATATACTTTTTAGGTATGCATAAACAATCTAAATGTGTCATCATCAAAATAATTAAATTCTATTTTATCAAAAGTTACGGTAACTTTTGTTTCAATTTTTTTTTAATCTATCAAGTTCATTACTTAAAAATTCAATTGGATTATCATATTGTTTTTTCAGATATTCAAAATGGCCATATTTTTTATGGCTTTTTGTTTTATTTTATCATTTGAACGATATCCGCCTACTATAGCAAAATAAATTTCGCCATATTTGTTTTATATTTTTTAATAAATAAAGACATATAATCACTATCTTCTAACTTAATTATATCACATAGCATTAAATAGTATAACATATAAATAAATTGTTAACAAAACAAAAAACTTATACAATAAAGGTTCAATTGATGTTTGAAATATAATTGACTGCAAAACTTGTGTGAAAGAATAGTAAGTTCTATAATTTCTTGGTATAAAAATACAAAATAATATAGTCTTTATCACTAATATTTGGTATAATATTTCTAGTAAAAATGAATGGAGGAAAACATGTCAAAACTAAATAAAATAATAACATCAATAAAAGAAAAAGGATTAATCAAAACAATTAAATGGTTATATGAAACATTAATTTTTAGAATAAAAATGATAAAAAGAACATCTTTAGATTTTACTAAAATAGAAAACACTAAAGATGAAAACACATATAGTTACCCAAAAATACTACCAAATGTATTTATAGTCGCAAGTATACCTTATTATGATATAGGAGGCGGACAAAGATGCTCGCAACTTGCAAAAACATTTAACAAAATGGGATATAATGTAATTTACCTATATGGATACAAATCTTCAGAAAGTAAAAAATTTAACCTAGAAATGCCCTTGTCTTCTCATATGTTTATAAATGATAAAACCATTTTAGAAGTTAGAAACATTGTAAAAAATAACGACTTATTCATATTTGAAGCACCATCACTTAGATTTAAAGATATACTAAATATTGCTATTAGTAATAAATGTAAAATAGTTTATGAAAATATAGATAACTGGGAAACATCACTTGGTAACGATGTCTTTAACGAGTCTATGTTAATTAGTTTACTTAAAAATAGTGATTTACTAGTAGGAACAGCAAAACCATTAGTTGAACAATTAAATACTTACCTAGAAAAATATAATATTGAAAATAAATTAGCAGTATATTTACCGAATGCAGTAGATGAAGAATTATTCTGTGGTTTAAAAGAATTACCTAAACCAAAAGACATGATAACTGGAGAAAAAACTTTTCTTTATTATGGGTCTTTATGGGGTAGCTGGTTTGATTGGGATTTAATAAAAAAACTTGCACTTCATAATGAAAACTATAGTATTAACATAATAGGTGACTACAAAAACTTAACTGAATTAATAAGTACACTACCAAAAAACATTCACTTTTTAGGACTAAAAAAACAAATAGAATTACCTAATTACTTAAAATACACAGACTATTCACTAATACCCTTTAAAACAGGTGAAATAGGTGACTTTGTTTCGCCTCTAAAAATATTTGAATACATCTCTATGTACACAAAAGTATTGTCAACAACACTTCCTGATATAAAAGGATATCCTAACCTTTACTGTGGAAACACTTCTGAAGAATGGATTAACATAGTTGAAAAAAATTACGAAGTAAATAAATTTGATGCAGATAATTTTATTGATAACAATAGTTGGCACTCTCGTGTCACAGAAATCATTAATAACATTTACAAAGAAAAAAATAACTCAATACTTAGTGGCAAATTATCAATTATAATATTAAACTATAACAACAAGAACATAATATTTAAATCTCTTAACTCATTAATAAAATATAATGAACTCTATAACTATGAATTAATAGTAGTAGATAATGGAAGTACTGATGGATCATACGAAATATTAAAAGAAAAATATAGTGATAAAATAAAAATAATTCAAAACACAAAAAACGGATGCTCAAGCGGAAGAAACTTAGGTGTAACATTAAGTACAAAAGAATATATTATGTTTTTAGATAGTGACCAATGGGTTACTAATAAATATTGGTTAGAGCCATATGAAAATATATTAAAAACTGACAAAAATGTAGGACTAATCGGATGGGCAGCAGGATTTTTTAACAAAGAAGGTTATGCATATCATGTAGTTGATAGTTTTCCACATAAATATATGCCTGCAAACAAGTTAGGAAGAAAAGATATAAGTTATTTAGGTTCAGGAGGAATGCTTTTAACAAGAAAATTATTTGACCAAATTGAAGGATTTGATGAAAAATACGACCCAACTTGCTATGAAGACACAGATCTTTCTTTAAAAGTAAGAAATGTTAGTAAAGAAATAGTATACTGTCCATATTTAGGAATAATACATTTACCTCATCAAACAACAGATGGAGGACTATTAGACCATAATAGTTTATTTATAGAAAAAAGAGAATACTTTAAAAATAAATGGACAAAACAAAATGAAAGTTTATTAAAAAAGCATATTAAATAAATAATATGTTTTTTAAAAAAGGAATGAATTATGAAAAAAGAAGAAACAAAAAAAAACACTAAAAAAGAGAATGTAAAGACAAATAAAGATACAAGTAAAACTAAGAAAACAACACAAAAAGAAATTAAGAAACCTACAAATAAAAAATCTAATATTCAAAAAAAAGTAGTAAAAAAACAAACTAATAAACCAAAAGAAAATAAAAGAAAAACAAATAAAGTATCAAAAACTACACCTAAGAAAAAAACAACAAAAACTATAAAAAATATTAAAGTTGAAAATAAAAAAGAAGAACTTGTAGAAAACAATGAAGAAATTATAGAGTTACCTAAAAAGAAAAAAATAATTTCTATAATTAAAAAAGTTTTATATAACAAATACACAATAAATTACATATTATTTTCAATATTTATATTGTATTTTGGAACACTATTTTTTGGAATAAAAGTATTTGATTTTAATTTAGAATGTTTAAAAAACAGTTTTAATGTTTTCAAGTATCCTCTAGTATTAATAATGTTTACACTCATACTAAGTTTACTTACATACTTTTTTAAAGTACTTACAAATAACATAACTATATCAAAAATAATAATCTATGTAATAACTTTAATATTGTTAATAGTAAATGACATAAAATACACTATAATGTCTTCACCAGTAATACTAAGTGATATAAACTATCTAAACCCTTCAAGTATCAGTATGATGACTTCATCTACTTCCAATATAGGTTCATGGATATTTATAACTATTCTAAAATCTTTAATACTAACTATTTTATTTATATTATATTTAAAATTATCAAAACAATTTACATTAAAAAAACTAAATATTAAAAAAAGAATAATAAGCACATTACTAAGTTTAATAATAATTATATTAACATCTATTCTACTAATAAAGTGTCCTAAATTTATTACTAAATATGTGTACTTAATTAACAAAAACACTTTATCAGCAAAAAAAATAACAGAAATATACACAGACTATGGTTTCTATGAAGGTATGTTACTTCAAGAATATAGTAACAAACTTCTAAAACCTGATGACTATAAAAACAACGATGATTTAAAATATAATGAAACTAACACAAAGAAATGGAAAAAAGCAAATATTATATTTTTATTGTCAGAAACATTCTTTGATCTTGAAAACATCGAAGAAATAAAATTTGATAAACCTTTAACACCATTTATTAATAGTTTAAAAGATAACAAAAATAGTATAACTTTAAATACATTAGTAGAAACCTATGGAGGAATGAGCGTTTTAAGTGAATTTGAAATACTTACCTCTAGTACTTTATCTATCTGGCCAAGCGGTTATAATCCATTTGATAGTTACTTCTTACAAAATAGTAACATCAACAGCCCTAACATAATAAAAGAACTAAATAAAAATAACTATACAACAACATATCTTGCTCCTTGGGGTAGAGACTTATATCATTCCGAAGAAGTCTACAAATTATTTAATACTTCTAGACTAAAATATCAAGAAGACTTGACTGGTAAAAAGAAAGGTATTTACTATTCAGATGAATCATTAATAAACGACATATATGAGGAACTTATTACACCAACTGAAAACGACTATAAATTTATAATGGCTGACTCTGCAGAAAACCATTTTCCATATCCCGCTAACAAATTCAAAAAAAGTGACTATGAAGTATCAGTAACTGCTTCAAATTATACAAAAGAAGAAACAGGTATGCTTTTATCTCTAGCACAAGGAATATATGATGCAGATAAAACGTTAGGAATGCTTTATCAAAAAATATGTGAGTTAGATACTCCTACAATAATAGTTTTCTTTGGAGATCATTTACCATATTTAATAAACAAAAAAGGAGAGAACATTTTATTTAAATCAAGTTACTTTAATACAGAAAATGCTAGTTTAAATGAACTTAGAAAATACACAACAAAATCAGTAATACTTTCAAACTATGATATAGAATTAGATAACTTAGAATACATAAACTTAAACTATTTAGGTAACTACGTAATAAATAATATGGATTTAGAAATCTCTCCATACTTTAAATACATAAACACATTAATGAAAAAAGTTCCGGTATTTAATAAAACAACATATTTAAAAAATAATACTACTTATAGTTTAGAAGATAACTCAGAAGAAAGTAAGTTAATTAATGAATACACTAGTATAATGTATTATAACTTCTACGAAAAAACTAATTAAATAGGTTTAAAAACCTATTTCAGACTGTTGACAAATAAGTAAAAAATTTACTTATTTGTCTTTTATTTTGAAATTATTGACAAAAATTAACTTAATAAACTATTATGTCTAGTATATTCCTATACTAGACATAATGGTGTATTGCAAATTTCTTAAGATTCATGCACGCATAAAGAAGGGTTAACTCACGGTGGACCCTTTCTTTTGTTCTAAAGTATGTACTTCGAAGTCCATACTTCATTTTCCCATCTGCAAAGACTCTCTCTATATGTTGTGGTCTTTGCTTATATATTTCTTTTACATCTTCATGATGTCTATAATCATTAGTCATTTCTTTATATTCCTCCCAAACATGTCTTAATACTTGTTTATATTTACTTTTTGTACATTGACTTTTAAATGGACATTTTGAACAATCTTGTTCATCCGCTTTATAAACTATATATCCATTTTTATCTATTCTTCCTGTTGGTATCAAATCTTTTTCATTTGGGCATATATAAATATCATTATATTCATCATATGTAAATTCGTATTTTTTAAAATAATCTTTTCTGTATCCTTTTCTTGTATACGGAAAAGCTGGTATCATTTCTAAATCTATTATTGTTTTACAAATATGTGGAGTTAAATATGCAGCATCTCCTACAAAATAATTTATTTTAGAAATATCAAAGTGACTTGTTAAATTATCAAATGATTGGTAAAAAGATACTGAGTCATGAACATTACTTCCATTTGTATCTACTGTTAATACATAATTATTATTTTCACATATTACACTTGTATTATATCCAAACATTTTTTCCTTATCACTTTTATATAACATCCCTGCATCTTTATCTACATCACTTACTATTATTTCTTTTTCACCAATTACTTCTTCCGTTTCTACTTCTTCATTACATTTTACTATTTTTTGTACTTCTTCTAAATATTCTTCATCAGTTAAAACTTCATCTTGTAATCCTTTTAAAGCTATTTCTAAATCTAATTCTTTTTGATATTTTTTTACTTCTATTTTTACTAACTCTTTGTGATTTTTCTTCTTATTCGCATATGCTTTGGTATGAGTTGAATCTATATATACTGCTGTCATATCTAAGCAATTCCAATTTATTAGCAAGTCTATAACTTTATCAAATACTGTTTGTAATAAATCTTTTTCAAGTTTACAAAATTTTCTTTTATAATTTTGTGAATATGTAGAATGGTCTGGGACATCTTCACATAAATTATATCCAATGAACCATCTATACAAATTGTTATATTTTAAATTCTCATAAGTTTTTCTTAAACTATCTTCATGAAAAAGAAACTTTAATATATGAATCTTTACCAAAACTACTGGATCTATACTTTTTCGTCCAACATTAGAATATAGTTTTTCTACTTCATCATATATAAAGTTCCAATCAAAATGTTCCTCTATAACTCTTAAAAAATGGTCTTGTGACACCATATCTTCTAAATTTACTATCTCGCTTGAATATTGTCTTTTTGGTCTTTTTGTCATTGCCATATTATCACTTACTTTCCTTATAACTCCATAATAATTATACCATTTTTTCATAAAAAAAGTAAGGTTATGTAAGCTTAATTTTGGAATTATAAAGCAACCTTACATATCTATTATACAACAATTCTTTTAAAATAAAAAGACTATTAACAAAATTTATTTGTCAACAGTCTGAAATAGGTTTAAAAACCTATTTTTTTATGTTAAAATTAATTTATAAGGAGAAACTATGAAAGATAAAATAACAAAACTAATTAATGTTTACAAAAAAAATGGATTATCAGGATTAATAAAAAAAAGTACTAAATATATAAAAGCAACCTACATAGACAAATATAATTTATTCACATTACTAAAAAAGAAAAAATATACTTGCATCATAAAAAAAATCTTAGAAGAAAATAAATATGACAGGATAATATTATGGAGAAGTAACTTTGGTTATAATGTCCCACTATATCAAAGACCACAACACATTGCTAACAACTTATCAAAAATGAATTCTTTAGTTTTTTATGAAGTAACAACAATGACTGATAATGTATTAACTTTAAAAGAAACACAAAATAATTTATACCTATTTAATTTCAATAACAAAGTATTAAATAAAATATTAATGTCATTATTAAGAAACATAGAAAAACCAAAATATATTGAAATATATTCAACTAACTGGAGTCTAAATTTAAATGAATTAATTACATACGAAAAAAATAATTTCAAAATAATATATGAGTACATTGACCATCTAAGTCCAGAATTATCAGGTACATCTTCATTACCAAAAAATATATCTGATAAATACAATTACATGCTAAAAAATAAAAATATATTTGTAGTAGTAACTGCAGATAAATTAATGACAGACATTATAAATAAAAGAGGTAAAACAAATCTAGTATTATCAACCAATGGAGTAGACTATAACTTTTTTAAAGAATTTGATAACTATAAGTTAGAAGAAAGTTATATGAATATAATAAATAATGGAAAAATAAATATATGTTATTATGGAGCTCTTGCAAAATGGTTTGATTATGAATTAATTAAAAAAATTGCTAAAACTAATAAGTATAACGTAATACTTATAGGAATTAAATATGATGAAAGTTTTGATGAAAACATTAGTAACGAAAAAAACATCTACTTTCTAGGACCAAAAGACTATAAAATATTAAAGTATTATGCTAGAACTTGTGACATATTAACAATACCTTTTATAATAAATGATATCACATCTTCCACAAGTCCATTAAAAATATTTGAATATATGGCTCTAAATAAACCGATTGTAACTACAAATATGTATGAATGTAAAAAATATAGTTCAGTTTTAATAGGCGAAAATCATGAAGACTTTATTAAAAAGTTAGAAACTGCTTATAAATTAAAAAATGATAAGCAATATTTAGAATTATTAGATAAAGAAGCATTAAATAATGACTGGTCAATGAAAGCAAAAAAAATTATTGATATGATAAAAGTAAGTGAAAAGTAATGAATTAAAAATAATTAAAAAGTATTATTATCAATTAAATACTTTTTTCTTTTCAAAAAAAATAGTATAATAAAAGTATAAAAATAAGAGGTGATAAAAATGAACAATAAAAAAGTAGTAGATGGTAACGAAGCATGTGCTCTAGCATCTTATAATTTTACAGAAATAGCAGGAATATATCCAATAACTCCATCAAGTAGGATGGCCACACTTATAGACGAATGGAGTAGCAAAGGACAAAAAAACATATTTAATGAAAGAGTAAGTGTAGTAGAAATGCAAAGTGAAGCAGGAGCAAGCGCTCTAATACATGGTGCTTTAGTTTCAGGTAGATTATCTACTACATACACTGCTAGTCAAGGTTTACTTTTAATGATACCTTCAATGTATAAAATGTCAGGAGAAATGCTTCCATGTGTTATACATGTTGCATCAAGAAGCCTAAGTACTCATGCATTATCAATATTTGGAGACCATCAAGACATATATGCAGTACGTCAAACTGGTTTTAACATGCTTTCAAGCACAAACGTACAAGATGCTTACTACTTATCCTTAGTAGCGCATTTATCAGCCATAGAAAGTTCTTTACCATTCTTACATTTCTTTGATGGTTTTAGAACAAGTCACGAAATTAATGTAATAAATACACTTTCAGAAGAAGAAATAAAAAATTTAATTAACTATGACAAGCTATCTGAATTTAGAAGTCGTAGCCTTAATATTGGAAAAGAAATAACAAAAGGAACATCACAAACAGAAGACGTATATTTCCAAAACACAGAAGTAAGAAATTCATTCTATAACGAAGTACCACTTATAGTAGAAAAATATATGAATAAAATTAATGAAATTGCAAACACTGATTATAAACCATTTAACTATTATGGAAGCAAAAATGCAAAACATGTAATAATAGCAATGGGTTCAGTAATAGACACAATAAAAAGCGTAGTAGAAGAATTAAATAAAAATGGTGAAGAAGTAGGTGTAATATGTGTTCACCTTTATAGACCTTTCAGCACATCTCACTTCTTTAAAGTATTACCGAAAACAACAGAAAAAATAACAGTATTAGATAGAACAAAAGAACCAGGTAGCATTTGTGAACCATTGTATTTAGACATATGTGCTGCATTAAAAAATGAAAACATAGAAATCTATGGAGGAAGATACGGACTTTCAAGTAAAGACACAACTCCATCTATGATTTACACAGTATTTGAAAACATGAATAAACACATTCCAAAAGACCATTTTACTTTAGGAATAATTGATGATGTTACAAACACAAACTTAGAAATAAAAGAATTTAAACTAAATAAAAAATACAAAGAAATAAAAATATATGGTTTTGGAAGTGATGGAATGGTAAGTGCATCCAAAAACATTTTAAAAGTAATGTCTAAAACCAACTTTGTACAAGGATACTTTGAATACGATTCCAAAAAAAGTGGAGGTGTAACAATTTCTCATTTGCGCCTTTCTGACAGACAAATAAATGCACCATACTACTTAACAGAACCAAACCTAGTTGTAGTATCAAAAGATTCATATTTATCAAAATACGATATACTTTCATCAATAAAAAAGAATGGAATATTCCTAATTAACAGTAACAAAACTGATGAAGAAATAAACTCTTTACTAAAAAATAATACCAAAGAAATAATAAAAGAAAGAAATATAAAAGTATTTATTTCAGAAGCAAGTTTGTTAGCCTCAAAATATAACCTAAAAGGAAAAATAAATAACATAATGTCATATTATATACTTAAAATGTTAGGCACAACTGGTGAAAGCATTTTAGAGTTTAAAGAAAACATTAAAAAAATGTACATAAAAAAAGGACCAGATGTAGTAGAAGAAAACATAAAAGTATTAGATTTATCAATGGACTATTTAAGAGAATTTAATACTAATCTACTAACTTTAAATGAAGAAAAAAATGATAGTACTTCGATATATAATGAAATGTTATTAAGAAGAGGAAACTTATTAAAAGTCTCAGATTTTCTTAAATATAAAGATGGAACTTTTGAAGGCGGAACTAGTTCTAGTGATAAAAGAAAAATATCTTCACTTGTTCCAAAATGGTGTAAAAATAATTGTATAAACTGTAACTTATGTGCATTCATTTGTCCTCATGGTGTTATAAAACCCTTTGTATTAACAGAAAGTGAGCTTAATAGTAGTCCACTTACAAAAGATGATGTAATAGACCTTAAAAATGGAACTTATTTCTATTTGGGATTAAATACAGATAATTGTACAGGGTGCTCTTTATGTTCTAAAATATGTCCTGGTAAAAATAAAGAAAAAGCACTTTCCATGAATAAGATAGAAGAAAACACTGACAAAATATGTGACTATTTAAAAGAAAATATAAAAAACGAAACTGACCTATTAAAATACACTGTTAAAGGGTTAGGATTTATTCTTCCTAGTTTGGAATTTCCTGGGGCTTGTGCGGGTTGTGGAGAAACAGTCTATTTAAGGGCCCTAACAGAGCTTTTTAAAGACGAAATAGTAATATCTAATGCAACAGGTTGTTCTTCAATATATGGTGCTAGTCTTCCTTGTACACCTTACAAAACACCTTGGGTAAGTAGTCTATTTGAAGATAATGCAGAATTTGGTTTAGGACTTCACTATGCATATAAAACATCAAGAGAAAGAATAAAAGAAATAATGTATGAAACAAAAGATGAAGTAAGTAAAAATATTAAAGACATTTACAAAAAATGGATAGACAACATTGAAGACTCAAAAATAACTTTAGAAGTAAAAAATGAATTAATAGGTAAAAACATTCCTAAAGAATTATCTACATTAATAGATTATATCCCAAGTAGAAAAGTATGGATAGTAGGTGGAGATGGTTGGGCATACGATATAGGCTTTGGAGGATTAGATCATGTATTAAGAAGTAATGAAAATATAAAAGTACTTGTTCTTGATACAGAAGTATATTCAAATACTGGAGGCCAAACATCAAAGTCTACACGTACTGGTGCAGTAGCAGAGTTTTCATATAATGGAAAACTAAAACCTAAAAAAGATTTATTTCAAATTGCCATGAATATTCCAAACACATACGTTGCAAGCATCAGTGCAGGAGCAAGCCCTATGCAAACTATAAAATCATTTAAAGAAGCCATGGAACATAATGGCCCTAGTGTAATAATAGCATATAGTCCTTGTATTGCACATGGAATAATTGGTGGCTTAGAAAATAGTATTGAAGAACAAAAACTATTAGTAGAAAGTGGATACAACATATTAATGAGATATAACCCAGAAGAAAATAAACTTACTATTGATTCAAAAGAACCAAATTATTCACTATATGAAACAGTATTTGCAAAAGAAATGCGTTATAAAAATCTAGAAAGATTAAATGAAAAAGAATATTCACGTTTATATAATGAACAAATGAAAAATGCTAAAGAAAGATATGATTATTATAAGAGTCTTAGTGAACACTAAGACTTTTTAAAAACATAAAAAAAGGATTGCTCCCCCGAGCAATCCGGAAAAAAGAATAAAAAGGGGTTGGCTAGTGTGATACTAGCACCAATTCGCCTAAAAGTGAATTGGTAAGTCTATATATTAAACTAGTTTAACAAAAAAGTCAACCTTTTTTTAAAATAAATTATCAAACTTTTCATACAATTATTATTGACAAACATATTTTTGTATTATAAAATGTATATGAAGGAGGGATAATATGGAATTAAATAAAATTAAAGGTATAAATAAAACTAGTATTTTAACTCTAAATAAAATGAATATATATAAAGTAGAAGACTTATTAGAATATTATCCCTATAGATATCAAATATATAAAATTAATGATATAAATGATGTAAAAGACAAAGAAAATGTTATAATATATGGACTAGTTGAAAGTACTCCTATAGTGAGATACTTTAAAGGTAGAAAAAATATACTCACTTTTAGATGCCTAACAAATAATAGATTAATAAGTGTTAATATTTATAATCGTGCTTTCATGAAACCAAACTTACAAATAGGTAGTGAAATAACTATAGTAGGAAAATTTGATGAAAGAAAAAGTTGTGTGACTGCGACCAACATAATACTTTCAAAAATAGAAGAAAATAAAATAGAAAGTATATATCATTTAACTAATAAAATAACTAATAAAAATTTAACAAAAATAATTACGAAAGCATTAGACTTTAATATAGAATTAGATGACCTTATTCCAGATTATTTGAGTTTAAGATATAACTTTATTAATAAAACAGATGCAGTAAAAAAAATCCATTGTCCAACTAGTATACAAGACATAAAAGAAGCAAAGTTAAGATTAATTTATGAAGAATTATTTATTTTTATGTTAAAAATTAATTATCTGAAATACTTAAAAACCAATATCACTGAGAAAAGTCCTAAAATATGTGATAAATTAGAAGTCCAGAATTTTCTATCAAGTTTACCATTTGAATTAACAAAAGATCAAATGAGTGCAGTAACTGAAATATATAATGATATGACTAGTGAAAAAAGAATGAACAGATTAATATGCGGAGACGTAGGAAGTGGAAAAACAATAGTAGGAGTAATTGCAGTATATATATCATACCTTAGTAATTATCAATCTGCCCTTTTGGCACCAACAGAGATTTTAGCAAAACAGCATTATGAAAATATAACGAAATTATTTAGTGGGACTAACTTAAAAACTGCTTTACTTTTAGGTAGCACTAAGAAAAAAGAAAAAGAGAGTATTCTAAGAGACTTAAGTAGTGGGAAAATAGATTTGCTTATCGGAACTCATGCAATGCTTAATGAGAAAGTAAACTTTAAAAACTTAGGTTTAGTAATTACCGATGAACAACACAGATTTGGTGTTAATCAAAGAGAATCCCTAAGAAACAAAGGATTACTACCTGATATATTATATATGTCAGCAACCCCAATTCCTAGAACTTATGCTCTAACTATATATGGAGATATGGACATATCACTAATTAAAACAAAACCAAGCGGTAGAAAAGAAATAAAAACAATAATAAAAAACGAAAAAGAAATAAAAAGTGTCTTATATCTAATGCTAGAAGAACTAAAGAAAAAACATCAAATATATGTAGTAAGCCCATTAATTGAAGAAAATGATGCATTAGACTTAACCCCAGTAACGGAACTTAAAACAAAAATGGATTTAGCATTTAATAACAAAGTAAATATAGGACTATTACATGGAAAACTTACTAAAGAAGAAAAAGATGGAGTTATGAATGATTTTATAAGTGGAAAAATTAAAGTACTAGTTTCTACTACAGTAATAGAAGTAGGAGTAGATAACCCTAATGCAACAATGATGGTTATATTTAACGCTGACAGGTTTGGTCTAGCAACACTCCACCAATTAAGAGGAAGAATCGGAAGAAACAGTCTTGAGTCCACATGCATTCTAATAGGAAGTGAAAAAAATGAAAGACTTAGTGTATTAGCAAGTTCTAGTGATGGATTTTACATTACTGAAAAAGATTACGAAATGAGAAAAGAAGGAGACATATTTGGTGTAAGACAAAGTGGGGATATGTCATTTAAAATAGCAGATATCAAAAGAGATTTTAAGGTTTTAATGAGGGCAAAAGAAGATTCTTTAGAATTTTTAGAAAAAAATGACAAAAATATCTTTAAAAATGACGAAAAATATATTAAAATAATAAAAGAAATCGAAAGTTTAGATTAAAGGAAGGTGATTTGTGTGGGAAGAG